>Ga0123342_1007719_pt1 | contig 14052 bp, 5 predicted proteins | sample Turbeawhitnodule_FD_89960 | JGI IMG/M metagenome (GOLD analysis project Ga0123342, IMG submission 89960) | Root nodule microbial communities of legume samples collected from Mexico - Turtle bean Mexico white nodule | ecosystem: Host-associated > Plants > Roots > Nodule | place: Mexico: Nepantla...
ATACAAATGCAAGGGTTTTCCCAGAACCAGTTGGTGCACACGCAAAGCATTCACGACCCTATCCCAAATAATTGAAGAAATACAGCAGTTAAAACAATATTAAGTTAATACCTATCCCAAGGACAATAGAAACTGCATATGAATCATGATCGAACTTCAGTAACAGTTTTCTAAAGACCAGAAAACCAAATGAAAAATACTTATACCACAAGTAAATTAACATAAAATCCATACATCTAAAAGTACTGGAATAGCTTGTCTTTGAATAGGCGTTGGTAGTTTGAATCCAAGCTCCTTCAGATTGCGCAACAAATACGATGGACAGTTATATCTGCAAACAATTCATTAAGATTCTGAATCCTCCCTTTCTTGTAAACCAAATACGAGAATGAGAAGCAAAGGGAATAAAAGATATTACTGAAATGAGATAACATAGCATTCTCAAGAAAGATACCTTGTTTTCAACTCGTCAAAGTTTTGAGAGGAGACGGTACATTATAACCAGAGACATGAATGTTCTGCTGCTTTCTGAATATCGCGTCCCGCTGAAAAATTATTCAAAATATAAAACCATTGCACAAACTTACTAACACTTATAATTACGCAAATCGCACAAAACAGAAAAGGAACCTCGAGTTGACGATTTTTTTCCTTCTTATTCTTCTTCTTATTCAGCTCAATAGACTCCTCATCAGCTTGAACTTCACCACTGGACTGCACCACAGATGCGGAATTTCTAAACACGTTGAATCCTTCAACAGTTTCTTTTATGCATTTACGAACACGAAGCAAAAGTGAGATACGAAACGTTGAATACAAGAGATAGCATAGGATAAATAAAGCACGAGAATGTGAATACCGGAAGAGTTTCCCTTGCGCTTCCTCTTCTTCGTGGAGGTTGTTTTCTCTTCTACTGCTTCCCTCGTTTTCGCGCTTTCGTCTTCGGCAACGCTCCAAATCTTCACCGAATCAGTATCGCTCTCCTTTTTCTTTTCAAAATCAACGGAAAATAACAGTTATTAATAGTATGTGGTGTAGCAGTGAATAAGCGTATGCACGATGAGAGAGAGCGGTACCTGGAACCTGGCGATATCGGCGCCGAACTTCTTTCTGTCGAAACGAATGCCGGAAAACAAAAACGACGACTCGCTGGCCATTGAAAATTGGAAGAAAGAGAGGATTTAGGAGTTTCTGTAATGAGTCACGGGATGTGCAGTTCCTTCTTCCACTTCCTTGCGACCAGTCCTGTGTTCTGCAATTTGTGAGGGAAAGCAACCAAACCAAAATTACTCCACATAATACATTTGCTAAAAAAAATCGTTTTTTTCTCGGCCCATACCTTTAACCTGTTTTACAGTTATAAAAAATAAAAAAAGTATATTAGACTAGGGCAATTTTTCCTACACACCATAGGAGTGAGTGCTTGGTGTGCGTTTAGCTGTAGAGCTAAGGATACAATAGACATTTCACATCTAAAACATTTCACATATAGTACTGTTGGATGTAGGTAAAAAATTGAAAAATATTTTTTTGACACCACCTCTTCACTCTACATCCCCCTAAATATTAATATTTTAATTATTTTTAATTCTTTTAATTTTGAAAATTATTTTAACATTTTTCATTTTGTTTATATTTTTATTAAGAATATTTTTTTATTTTTATAAATTTTTTCCTATAAATATTAATATTTTGTTGTGGATGTAAAGTGAAGTAAAATGTAAAAATTTCATCGTCCTAAAAAATTATATGGTGCTGGGAGATTCTGCCTTAGACTAGATGTATTCCGTTCGTTTAATTTGGACCTTTTACTCCTCCACTCAATTTGATCTATTAAGACTGAAGTAAAATTATTGATGAAAAAATAAATTAAATAATATTTTTTATTTAAATTTATGAAATTAAGATAATTTTTAAATAATTAAATTTATACAAAGTAATACTTAATCTATAACTTATTTCTTTTTTATAAAAGACTAATTTTTTAAAATATACTTCAACATCAAAATGTTATTTGAATTTATATTTTAAATAATCTTATTAAAATGTTATTTGAATTTTTATTTTAAATAATCTTATTTTAAAACTTAAAAGAAGATACCACATTGAATACGCGACTATTATAATACTCATTAATATCTTTAATAATAATATTCCTTTAACTTTTCTTTATTTTTTTCTTATTTTATTTTTATATTAATATTTTATTTTATTTTATTTTATTATTATAAAAATTTGTGTTATTTTTTATTCATTTCATTCATTTTAAATTCAAAATAATTCCACTTTATGCATTCTCTATCTTAATAATGTGTAGCAAAACTTTGACTAAGGTAATACTCATTATGATTTAAGTCATTTGTACATATAGTTTATTAGAAATTGAAAATCATTTATTAGCATCAAACATTGCTTCAATTATAATAACGCTGAATTAATATTAAAATATTAAAAATAATGATATAAAAACATAATGATATAAAATATTAAACCCTAAATAACACATAAAATAATATAAAAACATAATAACATAACTTTATAATGTTAAAACCTAAATTTATAACCCTGTTTTATATATTATTAATATTTAATCTACATACATAAAGTTATATCAAGTAAGTTATAATTATAATACTTAACAATTATAATAATTTTATTTTTTTTAATGTTAATAAGAATATGCAAGGAATAAAATAATAAATAAAATTTGTAGTTTTTAAAAACTCAAGACATTATGGATGAGCTATTTTATACAAAATTATAAAGAATCCTTCAATGTTAAATTATGTGAATTATAAAAGATCCTGTAAATTATGTGAATGCCTCCCATCTAAAAATATAATTCATTGATGTAAAATCAAGAAATTTCAAATTAGTATTTTTTTTTCTTATTTTTAGAACATATGTATATAGACAAATTGATTTCAAAATACGAATATACATAAGTTTATAATTATTTTTAATATATAAAATATATATATATATGGTAATGATAAAAATAAAATAGTCATTCAATGACATATTACTCATGATTAATATATGAATAGAAAAAAAATGATTCATTTTGGAATTTGTTTGAGAGGGTTAAAAATAAGGGGAGTGACGGTGATGGAGTATATGGAGAGGAAGTGGTTGACGGTAGTAGTAAAAGATAAAAACAATTTGACTAAGTCTCTCTGCGAGTCTAAGACAAAGAAAAAATAAGCACATTTCATTATATTTTATTCTTTTGTATATAATATTTTTCATGATTAATGTTGATTGAATAATTATGATTAATGTTGATTGAATAATTGATAATGAATTTTTAGTTTATTACTTAATGATATTAAATGATGTAATGATAAAAATAAAAGAATACAGATACAAACTGTCTTCCCGCTAATAATAATAATAGTTTCTTATCTTAGTTACTGAGAACACCGAAAAAGGTACCTAACATCGTAGGTAGTAGTTTAATGCTAAAGGATCTAACCAAAACAATAAATTTAGCAGATTAGTATATTTTTTCAGGAAGTACCTTTAATTATATGATACAACTTCACATATAATAGTTAATAATTGGATTTGTATATGATAAATACATATTCGAACCAATGACCACTGGATTTAATTGGTTTGGTTTAGAGTATCTGATTGGTTGGATTGACCTAAAGTAATGAACACCTTAACTGGCAAACATCACAGCTAAAGTTATTTACATTACACATACATCGAACTATAGACTATGAGCATGTAAGAGGGTTTATTTACAAATGGCAGAATCAATTTGACCTAAACGAACATTGGTATGATAAGCATTTTATAACTTACGGTGACGCCTTGATGCAACCGTAACCAGAATTTTATTGCTGATAAAAAAAATAAAAACAGTAACCAGAAGAATGAAAGAAAACTAATTTTATTTACATTGTTGCCAACAATATCACACTACATTAAGAATAATTAGTTTAGAAATTAGAAGTCCATATATACATCTGCAGTCAGGGCTTTCTCTGATTTTTGAATTCCAAAGCATACTTTATTTCAGCTGCTTAAAAGCCTAAAGACAGCATCAGGTTCTGGAAACAGGAGATATAGTGTGAGAAAGAAACCTAAAATAACTTGTATTTCAATTTGTCTAGCATGCACAGGTTTTCAGTAGATGAGATCTTTCTGTTTGACAGAAACAACCTTGAAGAATTGAAAATTGCAGCTACTATGACGTTCCAATCAGTTACCGATAATCATATGTCAGCGTCGCACTTTTAAGAGCTAACGGAAGGTGCTTTGGAATGATTATGATTTAAATTAAGAGCTTAAAGCCATACATCAAAACAAGCAGTTGTATACTAATACTAAGTCGGTCAAAGATAACATTTGGGTTCTACCCGTCTTCCTGAGAATAGTAATAAAAAATACCTGATTAATTGGTCAGTGTAATAACACCCAATAAATATTGGGGTTACCGCCAATATTGAGCCCAACGATGGATAGTCTCAACCATCTGAGGGAATAATGCACTCACACTCTCATTAATCAGATCCTGGAAGAAATGTATACTAGCTTCATCGTCCAAGTCCAACCGAAACTTCTCCTGAAGCTGTACATCCATAATGTGAAGGAATAAGAAAAAGTTAACAGTTTATTTACCTATTTATTAAATAATGAGGAATCTCACCTTAAGAATCCCCTTTTCAGGATCAGAAGCTATGTCAGGAATATTGGAACCCGCCATTAAGTAAAATAGATTTAAAATTAGGTTACTGGATTTGCGAAGAATGTTGTATGCTTCACAACAATAGGACTTGAACCTTGTATAATATTGGCTGCATGGCAAAGAAATCAATCACTATCTCACAATTTAAGCTACAAATCACAACAACCTTGAATATAAAGTGAATCATCAATGGGAACTGTACCTTTCAGCTCCACCCATTGCCTCAACCATTTCCTTGCAAAGCTTCATTGGAGGTGGAAATGGCTTAGGATCTCGCCCAAGAATAAAACCAAAATCGACATGGAAAAGACCTCCATCATTTCTAAGGAGGAGATTGTCCAAATGCCTGCCCAAAAAATTAAAGTTCCGTCAAAATAGGGACAAAATCTAAAATTTAGAATAATGTGATGTAATCTAATCTTATTATCTTTCTTCACTTGAAAATGGGGAAACAATCTTGGAATCATTTGTGTTAGTTATATGTATAAGATAGACAAATGGCAGCAGCACTTGATAACCAAATAATAGGAATAACTTTCGTTTAGAAACTGGTTGAGAGCCTGGTTCATTTATTTTCAACCCCTTTTCCCCATTTTAGCCTCTATCTTCTTTAATTGATGGAATGAGTGGGGGCCGTTGTTCAGTGGAAACCTAGGTTTCCAAAAGCACGCTATAGCAGCACAGTGGCCAGTGGCAGCTATTTGAACACTGTAGAATCATGTTTGGTGTCACAGCTGTTGCAGCCAATATAGTGTTACAGATCACAGCCCGTGCGTGCAAATTGTCCATGATAGGGCAGTCTCCCAAAACCCTGAAGATGCTCTTAATTTTTAAGTTTTAACATTACAGGGGTATTTTAAGGATTTTCTTGAGGACTGAACTTATCACGGATTCAGACTCAGCTCATCGAACATGCAGTTCTTCCCTGACTCCACAGGTTCAGTGTCACATCATCGTGCAGTTCCCTCACTCATAATCATGTTGACCATGCCAGGACCAAGCATATGGAGTTTGACCTGTTTTTTGTGTGTGAAAAGGTTTTCAGCAAGCTGTTAGTTGTTCAACATGTTCCAGGTCAAGATCAATAAGCAGATTCACCCACTAAACCTCTCTCTCCCACTCAGTTTCTGCAGCTAATTGGATATTTGCTTGTTTTTTTATTTACGAGGAAAATATAAAGACAAAGACAGAGAACACAAAAACTCGTCTCCTAACATGGCCAATACCCATCCTATCAGCTACCAGCAAAGGTTGTAACTGTTCTGGGCATGCAGTCCACGTCTTCAAGCTTTCATCATGAGATGAATTATAATTTGCAAATCAATCAGCAGGGCCATCCCCTTCCTTAAAGTATGTTTGGACAAGATTGTCCAATCCCTATTCTTCAATTCTCTAATGGCTTTCTGAAAACCTTGCAGCCATCCTTATAGTTCTAGACACATCTTACTATAACAGTAAACATTCAGAAATGAAACTTAGCCTCTCACAACTATTCAAACATTACCAAACTAAGTGAAGTACCTAAATGTTTTCAATAAATTATGAAATTTTATTACCAAAAAATACAATAAAAGAGGGTAATACATCCTCTTCAAAATCTGATGAAACAGTGAAACAGTGAAAAAATATAGTACGATAAAATAATAGTAAATACCCAGTTCCTACCAATAAAATACAATAAAAGAGGGTGATACATCCTCTTCAAAATCTGATGAAACAGTGGAACAGTAAAAAAATATAGTACGATAAAATAATAGTAAATACCCAGTTCCTGAAAAAAAAAACACTCAACCCAATTTAGTGTCTGATGAAAAAAATACCAAATAGTTCCTCGAGATTACAAAAATAGCACATTTTAGTCATTCATTTATTTGAGTCAATATTTCAGGGGAGTAATTTGGGCCAGTAATGATTTTCTTCCAAAGACTTAGACTAAATTATTACACATTCACTTATTTATGGAATATTTATGTACTATAAAATAGGCGGAGAATAACTGATGAACTGAAGTGTCCCACATTTGTAATCTTGAGGAATTTGGTTGACTATCTTTAAGGATCAATTGGTAGAATATTATCGAGGAAGGGGTGAACAGGGCATTTACTCTTAAAATGAATGAAGGTCTTCAGTATAAGCATGATCAGATTGTCAAAAAGCCAATTGAAAGAGAAAAATAAATGGGAAAGATTCTGAAAACGATTGTATGGACTAGAGTTCATCTTATAAAGTTGATTACAATAAATAAAAATAATTATAGGAGATTTTATTCTTACATACATCTCTAGATATTTATTATATTTCTAACAAAGCCAAAGCAACGTATCTGGTGTAAGGACTAAAGACAAAAATCTCTTGAAGATGTTAAAGTCATAGAACCAAGACATGCAGATAATTTCATAATAACAAGTCCAACCTTTTCATCCTGGTTGTGAAATTTCTGATAGCTAATAGACCATAAAACACCCAAAAGAACAACTATCCTTGGTTCACATTCACACCCACCCAACTCTCTAACAACCAATTCCCCAAATTCATTGGGGGTGGCGGCCATGGGGGAGGTTGCTCACGTGATCACACCAGCACATCACAATAACAAAATTAGAAGTATCAAACAACATATCAATGCTTAAATAGTTGGATGTAAAATGGTGTGTGATGAATAAAATTAGCAATCACCTGTCTCCGATACCAAGTATATATGTGATAACAGAGTAGCCAGCACAGCTTTTTATAAAAGTTTCAAGGCAGGTGGCTGTGATTCCAAAAGGCCCATGGTCATCAGGATGATATTTCTGCAAATAGCTTATGATGCTACGATGCTCTGATAAAATCTAGTCAAGAAAAGATTATATATTAGTACAGCAATTACAAGATTGTGCATCCTACAACCAACATGATCATTTATTTAATATAAAAAACTAAAGAGCTAAGCAAATATGTTATTAGTAAATTTCAATATCCAATATCAATTAGCAACCTGACAGGTATTTGAATTCTTATTCCCAACGTGATCTTTTTTAGAACACTATAAAATAAAATCTCTCACAGAAATATTAGCAACTAAACATATAAACTTATACATAAATCAAGTGACCAGGCTAAAACACAGCTACAAAATTCCAGATATTTTAATATTTTCTACAATGTTATGATGCCTAAGTCAATGAATCATTTTCAACTCCTTCAACCAATAATATAAAATAATTCAGTGTAGAAGCAGATATGAAAGTAAAGATAAAACAAGATTCATAAAACATAGACCAAAAGCATTAAATTAACAAGCCTTTTTCTTATAACTTGAATTTGAACATAACTCAACACCATAAAACTGATTTGTAAGATGAAATTGGCACTACACTTATACATTTTATTTTAGTCATATCACTAGTCAGTGTCAGATCTCCAGCATCTTTGTCAGTTAAAAAAGGTAAATATGCTACAACTTATAACTAAATGTTAAGAAATTAACACTTGATGTATCAAACTTAAACCCTTACTATATGTCAATGCAAGAAATCTTCAGCTATGAAAAGAAGCAGCAACATGCTAATACAAGAAACAGCTTTTAAAAAGCATAAATCACCATACCTGGGCCAATGAACGAGATGGAATAAATTCCAACATGCCTTCATCTTGTCCAGTTGCTAGCACCTTGTATGGTGTGAGGTGCAAATCAAGATTTTCCAGCTTAAGTAATCGGTCCATTAGGGATACCATTTGAACAACCTACATAAAACCAACATTTATATAATTGAACTCGTGTTTTCTGAATATCTATCATGTGCGTGAATGAGAACATGGAAAAACATGTATATTTGGTGCGTCAATGCACGCATGTACTCATTTGCATGCATAACAATGAGACAGAAAAAGGATAAGTAGGAATACCAACTGGTCCTGCCGAATATCATCTCCCTTTTTAAATATAATTTTACTAGTTCCACCATTTGTTGTTCTAAAAGTAAGGCGCAGAGGATGCAGTGCACTCTTAAATATTGATGACTCTGAAGGTACAATACCACTAATGAGGACACCAGGTGCCAAAGGTGATCGTATTGGCTACAAGTAAAACATAGCAACAATAAACATACATTTTAATGACTTCAACAAATTCACTATATACAACTATTGAAAATAAAATAAATTGTGGAAATTAATAGTTTGTTCAACATTAATCATTAATTGAAGAAAGTAAGAGGTGAAAACAATAAATGCATACAGCTTCATGTTAGATTATTTATACCTACCTCGTCAAAATAGGTAAGTTCACTGAGAAGACCAGAAAGTAGTTGTCTAAGTTTTTCAATCTTCTTCTGTGTATTACCACGAACATTCCTTACATCTCTAGTGATCGAACACAACTGAGCTGTCAATTCAGTCTGGCGTACCAAACTCTGCCACTGTTTAAACCCATCTTCCTCTCCATTCACACCAGCTGCCATCTAAGACAAATGAGCATAATTGTCATGTTCCGATGTTCGAGAATGAATTACTCCAAAATTAAGCCACACAGATGAAACCATGATGACACATTAAAGAATCTACTTATTCATAGAGTGAAACAATTTTAAAATATGGTGAAATATGAAAATGTTTTCTACAGTAGGTATTAGGTATTAGAAAATGAGTTTAGTCTAACTCAACCCTACAAAACTGACTTGTAAGACACCCCCTCACAACAAGGACTTAACATCTTGAGTGTCCAACAATCTTCATTAAGATAGGCAAACTTTGATACCATATTAGAAAGTAGGTTTATTATTAACTCAATCCTACAAAACTTACTTATAAGGTGAGATTTTCACCCACTTATATACTATAATTTAACTATATTTCTAGTTGATGTAGCATCTCTAACAATAGGAGTACAAATGAAGCCACAACATGCAATCTTTAGAAATAATATTTTCCCAATGTAGACAAGTGGAAAAATGATTCATCATGATAATAAGCATCACAGAAGCAAAACTTTGTAAAGTAAATGGGTACATATTAAGAAAATTGACTCCAAACCTTCATCATATTCTCCTCCAGAATCTCATAAGTGCAGTAAAATCGTTTGGCATATGCAGGATCATAAAGTTCAACAGCCACATACCAGCGAAGAAAGCTTGCCAATTCAATATTGCATAATGCTGACAAAATTCAGGTTTCTTTCAGAAAAAAATCAGATTTAACTAGAATCAGCACCTGAAATAGCTTTTAAACTCTCGTGCACCTACCACGTTGGACAAGGAAGTGTGAAAGACGAGATTTGTCAGAACGCTCAAACCGAAGAGCCTGAACCAATTGAAGCAAGTAGCACTGAAGCTCTTCATCATCAGCTCTTTCAAGAACACTAACTGCATAAGCACGGACCTGAAATGAAGCCGTTATAAATGCCCTCATTTGGTTCTTCAAAGATGTACAAATTTCTCCATTTGAATGAAAAAGTAGTTGCAATATTAAGTCATACATCTATAACAACAGTAAGGCAGGGAGTGCAATGTCATCTTTGTTCCTACACTTGGTATTGGAATGCTATGTTTATGCCTTTCTTTGGTTTTGTTCAATTCATGGTTGTATCAAGGAAATTTCTAAGGTACAGAGAGATTGGGCTGATTTGCTACATTTCTTTTCTCAGTTAAGGAAGATACATTATTCTCCCCCCTCATCTCTAGTTGTAATACTCTTCTCTGCTATCTGGTAAAATTTCTTTTTCAAACTAATAATAATGTGGGAAAACTAAAGGAAACTTTCTTGGTTCTTACCACTATGTCTGTTGATACTGATAGTTAAGTATGTTGATAATAAGTGTATTCCGTTATTAATGTGTTGAGGGCATTACATTCATGATTAATGCTTAGATTTCTCTCTGTACACATACACCCATATTGGTTACAATTTTCCCAAAGATCTCTCTTGAAAATTACCTCTTCACTTTCAAAAACAGGAGACAAAAGTTCCAGTGCATCAGAAACATCAATCATTTCCCACTTGCCCATCAATTCTAATGCTTGTTTTGCTTCCTGGATAAAAACAGCATCATAAAATGAAAAACTATACCACTTTTTTAGCAATAAGAATTCAAGGGGGAAAAAAGAAATGAAATAGAGATAGGAAGATAAGATAATGAAAATGTGTTACATCAAGAGCCACTACAGCAAAGCCATTTAGATCTAGATCCTTATTAGAGTTTCACTTAGAGTCTTTCTTGATTAATGCGGTATTATACCCCACATTTGATAAGTAGAGTAAATGGTCACACTAATACCCTTTTGAAAACAGATTTTTCTAAAGGAAATATGCACTGATCTTTCTAATTGATTAAATAAACATAGCCAATACACAATGTGTGAGATATGATCACAGCTGCTACAAGTGGAGAATCGGTGCAGAATGCACTATTTATTTATTAACTACTTCAGAAAACCTAACATACATTTAAGTACCACTCCTACAACATACCAAAAATCATTTATCATAATATCTGTTACTAATTTCCACAATAATAAAGGCTGACCTGAACATCACTCCATTCAACACAACGAAGGAACTTTGTAAGAGCCCTCTTTTCAGACATCAAAGAGAAGCGGAATTTCCACAAGAGCTGCCTCTCATCACCACTCAAAGTCCTTGTTGGTGGATATTTTAGTATTCTCTGAATTGACCTGACATAAAGGATCAAATAAAAAGGTTACAGAATGATTTATATGATAAAGAAAAGAAGTACAATATTATAGAGGGAAGAAAATGATATTCATAACAAAACCAATTAGAGAAATGAAAAAGGTTTGTCAGAAGAGATAATACTAACTCTTAATAAAAAAAATCCCAGTACTTACAGCTAAAACTAGACAAATAAGAAAAGAATCCTAATAATTAAATTTTCATTTATCAAACAGAAATATGGTCTAGATCCCTTCAAAACGGAAGAAGCACATGGTCCTGGAAAGAAATACATTATTTCAATTCTTTCACTTTCACATAAATACATTTTCCTTTTCAATTGCAAATTTCCTTGGACAAATCAGACCAAAATTGTTTTACTGAAGTTAAATTATTAAATAAAATCCTAGTTAAATCTGAAATCATTTAGTTTAACCACCCACCATTAAAATGTGGTAATCTAAGAACTATGGTCAATGACACTGACATTATTACATAACAAAATGTCCACGTGTATTTGAAGCGTTGCATCAAATCTGCTATGAACATATCCTCTTTCTGTAGCATAGTGTTTGGTTGGAAGGAAATGGAGGGGAGGGAAGGTCAGGATTTTGTAAACCTTTTTTGTTTGGTTCATTATTTAAGAGAAGGGAAGAGGAATGGAGGGAGCAAAATCCCTTCTAATCTAATTTTGGCTTTCCTCCAATATTGGGGGGATTTGGAGAAGAGGGAAAGTGTCAATCTAAACATTTTAATTAGTTTGAATAAATTGACCTAATTGCTTTTTCGCCTATGTAACTCATTTCTTCTCCTATCATTCTTCTTGCTGTCATGTCCAATTCTCAACCTGCCAAAGCTTCAACTGAGAAACTTCAACTCCAATTCTTCTCCCATCCATTTGCTATTGCATTTAAGTAAATTTCTATCATTTGTCACAAGTTAGTTCCCACTGTTGTGCATCTATTTGAAAACTGTCAGTCCCTTTTCATGGTTTGAATTTCTTCTTAGGCATTCAATATTTTTCATAGCAAATATAAGAACTACTCACTCATTCCTTTTGCCTTTGTATTATGTTTTATTCATGATTGATTGATTGATTAATGATTTGATGTTTGCATTGCATTCCTTGTAAACTGATACATGTTGCAATTATGTACTAATGTGAACTCTATATATGTTTCAATCTATTTTAATTTTGTAAATGTTTTATTGTGTTAGATGGATCACCAAGATTGCTAATTGTCGGCTACTATGGTTTGAATTGCGCCAAAGAGCTATAACTTTTATGTGTTGTTTATTATTATGTTAATAGGATGTCTTGTAAGAGAAAAATTAGTTATAGGCAGAGAGAGAGGGTGTGTGAAGAAATAATGGGTGTAACATACATATGTGCATATGTGTGTGTCACTGAACAAATTAATCATTTCAAATTCTGAGGAGGTAAATCATTTCCAACATTAATCTGATTGATATAACAGGGAAATTACATTTCTACAAAAGTTTAAGCTTACTTCCTCTCATTTGAGCTTGGCTTCAGATCCCTGTCTATGACACCACGAGTCAAACTCCTAGCCAGCTTTAACTGTTTGTGCTCAGAGGGATTTATCTTTCCCACTTCTGGATCCCAGACAATAACAATATCATTGGTTGAAGCTATAGGAGATGGCAACAAAAAATTAGCACCTGATTCCTACATTTTGTAAGAAATAAGAGTTAATGCACATGTAAGATATGTATCAGCGTTTATTATATTCTTGAAGAATAACAACAACTGCATCAATAAGTTCAGGGGTCCCCAGGTAAACTGATAACTTTACAGCAGTATGCAGGGTAGGATACATTGATAACTTAGATGGTCTATGCATCGAGTGTTAACATTCTTTATAATATAAGTTGCATGCAAACCCAAGACTGCATTTTAGGGATGACAAGACTCGGACACGCCTCTTAAATGGTTTGTCTGTGTCGGATACACGTATCGGACACCGACACTCGTAAGAGACTCATATGAAACTTATCCGTAAAGTGTCCAATTAAAAAAATATTTGTTGGATTTGTGACAATTTTAACACGGTTCTAACACAATTTTAAAAATGAAAAATACATAATTTTCTAAAAACTCAAATTTATTGTATAAATTTTTATTATCTTTCTACTACAAAAAAAAACTAAAACATAGTTGTGTACATAAATTTTTATTGTTAATTTATATAATTCATAATTATATAATATATATATTACGAAGTGGACTTTAAGCCTAACTCAACCCCATAAAACCGGCTCATGAGGTTGAGGTTTGCACCCACTTATATACAATGAAAGGCTCTAATCTCTAGTCGATGTGGGATTCCAACACACCCCCCTCACGCCGAGACTGCCAACTCGTGCGTGGGACAATATATTATGGGTGGTCCGATAGCGGCCCGATAGCGGGTGGCACGATAGGCCCAACACAAACACTCGCTAGGATAGGCTCGAAATGGCTCTGATACCAAGTTGAAAGGAATAGAAAGAAATAGAAGGAATGTATTTCTGATGTGTCTTACAAATGTGATTACAGTCTCTATTTATAGACTGTTTTGCAATCTACTTAAGGAAGGAAATAATAGGTAATAAAAGACAATTATAATGGTTGTTTAAAGCTGTACAAATCAAATAAAATCAAATCACTAACAAATCTCTCCTAATAAATATAAAATGGAATC
>Ga0123342_1007720_pt1 | contig 14050 bp, 11 predicted proteins | sample Turbeawhitnodule_FD_89960 | JGI IMG/M metagenome (GOLD analysis project Ga0123342, IMG submission 89960) | Root nodule microbial communities of legume samples collected from Mexico - Turtle bean Mexico white nodule | ecosystem: Host-associated > Plants > Roots > Nodule | place: Mexico: Nepantla...
ACATGCTTCTTGTAAGCCTTTGAGGTGGACTTTGACCTCCATGGGCGTCCTCCATATGTGCCTCCACCTCTTCTTGAGCTTGATGAGTGGCCTCCATGTTCTCTTGGGCTTGATCTCCATCACTTAGGGGTTTGACTAGGCTTGTCCTTCTAGAAACTAGGTCAAAATCCCATCCCGGTCACCAACAATGAGTCACTTTTTACCAACAAGCTTCGAGCGCCTAGTTCTTTGGCCAACAACATTCCAGTTACCAGAGCTTCATACTCAGCCTGGTTGTTGGTGGCCTTGAAGGCAAATCTTAGGACCTGCTTGATCAATAGTCCATTAGGTCCCTCTAGAATGATCCCAGCACTGCTACTTTGTTGGTTATAAGATTCGTCCACCGAGAGGACCCACTGTAAATCACCATCGTCTACCTGGGTGGCTTCTGACGATAGCTCTACCATGAAATAAGCATATACCTGACCCTTGATAGGCCCCCTGGGCTTGTACTGCACGTCAAACTCAAACAACTCGACTATCCAATGCACCATCCGACCTCCTATATCGGGCTTCTGGAGGACCTTGTGGATTGGGAGATCGGTCATTACTATCACAGTGAAACTCTGGAAATAGTGGCGAAGTTCTCGAGCTGCAAATACCACTGTCAAGTCTGCCTTTTCAATAGCTTGATATCGTACCTCCGGCCCCTTGTAGCACATTGCTTGATATCGTGATTTCAATCGATTGATTTTTTGAAAAACCTTAACAGAATTCTGTTAAGTTGTGAAAATTTGTTTTAAATGATTTAAACTGATTTTGGCTTTGTTTTAAATGCTTTGACCAACTGATTGGAGTATAAAAAGGTTGTTTTACACTCCTGGTCAAAAACCAACTAAGAAAGATCAATCAAAATCAGTTTTTCAAGAATTCAAAAAGCTTTTGGGTCATCTTCAAGTGTGGAATAGGATTCTCTATATTTTCTGTACCTTAATATTTGATTATACCCAGGTATATTCTATTCCTTTCTTTCTTGATCACTGTAATTCTGTGTGACTTGGTGTTGTGCAGTTTCAAAGGTTGTTATAAAAATTGTTTCGTGTTGCCAAAGGTAGTGTGTGTTCTTGAAGGGTTCAAGATCACCACTTTGGTGTGTAGTTTGTAATCAAGGTTTGATTATTTAGTGAATTCTCAGTGGTTGTTGAGGACTGGATGTAGCTCTTGGTAAAGAGTGAACCAATATAAACATTTTGTGTTAATCTCTCTATCCTTACTCTCTTTAAAACTGCTTTAGCTTTGATGTTATAAATTGCTGGTATAAACAATCGATTATTTCGCAAAAACAACAGGTTGATTTTCTGTAATCAAACTAAAAACAGTTTTCTAATTGGCTGAACTGATTTCTAATTGATTGATTTTTCACTGTCTTTCAATTTACCTTCAATATTTCCGAAAATCTTTCACAAACAATTCACTCCCCCTCTTTTTTAAGGCTTATATTTCTAACACCCTTATGCAATTATGGTTTCCAAATTCATAAATTACTTTGAAATTGATGTGAAATATGAGCTCAATGAAACTATCAAAGTTGGAAGTGAAATTGACTACTCAAATTTACTGAAAATGGGATTCCTGAAGCACAATGATGCATGGATAAGAAAAACTGGGGAAGCCTCAAGTTCTGAATCTTTAGAATCAAGCAATGCAGCATCTGAGTCCCAAGCAAATGAGATGAATGCTTTGATTGCTTATGTACCACTAGTGGGGAGGGGTGAACCTTTGTCAAACTTCGAAAGAGTCATGCTTAATAGGTTGGATACAATCTCTGGAGAGCAAAGGGCCTATTATGAGATGACCTTATCAAGATTTCAGCATCTTGAACACCAAATTAAAGTTGTCCAAGAACAATTGGTTGAGCTCTACCATCGTGACCAATAATTTTTTTTAACTTGTTATTTCAGCTTGTAATCGGTTAAATTTCATATTTCTTGAAACAGTTAATGTTTGCTTTTCATTTTGGGCAATATTGGTGTTGGTTTTGCACCTTTAAACATTTTATATCCTCCTAAGCATGGTTATCACTGTTTTATGTTTATGAACTGTCTGATGGGCTGGTACATCCATTCAAATAGCTTTTGTTATTGTTTATGTTTGATGAACACAAAGGGGTAGAAATAATAGAGATGTTCTGCAAGTCAAGGGGAGTAGAAGTTGTTTTGTCTTTGTTCAGTAAGATAAAGCTTAAGATAAGGTTCAAGGCTTGCTGGATTATTTGTCTCCATCAAACAGGGGGAGATTGTTAGATATCTTAAGTATCTCAACTAAATATGTTTGATGAAGCCATGTGTTAAGCCTTGAAGTGAAGACTTACTGCCTCATAAGAGTTTAGGTAGCTTAGCTTAGTCTTTTGTTGTCTTGATTTATCTTCTATCTTGAGTAATGATGAAGGGTCCAAGAACAAAATCCTTTTCAATTGGTTAAATTGGTTTTTAATTGATTAAATGGTTTTTCAATCGATTAAAAATGTTTTTAACTGGTTCAAATTTTATTTTCTGGAAATTTGTTTTTTTTTTTTTTTCAATTGATTAAAATTGTTTTGAATTTGATATAATTCTCTTTACTTGAAAACTATAGTTTTTCAATTGGTTATTTTGTAAATCAATTGATTGAAAATTTCTGAAATATTTTAGTTTTTTAGTAATGTGTTTTATCTCTAAAAATTATATTTTAGTTAGTTATGTTTCAATTATTTTTAGTTTAAACACTTATGAATCTTTGAAAATCTTTAAGTGTTCTTGGTGCTTAACTTTTACCATTCACTTGAGGTCAAGGATCTTTCAAAGTGTGTTGTGAATTTGGAGATCCTTTTTTAGTTTCTTGATTCAGAACTAAGGTGATTTCGTTCCTGTACTTTTCTGTTTTGTTAAATTCTATTTAGTGCCAAGATAGAGTTTCTTGGTGGGTTACACAACTCTGATGGGGTGTTGTAGTGTGTGTTTTGTTCTTGTAGTGTTCAAGAAGTTTTTTGGATCTCTTTTGTAAGAAGATATTTGTCATCTAGTGAATTTCATCTTAGTGTGAGGTGAGACTGGATGTAACTCAGTTTTGAGTGAACCAATATAAATCTTGGAATTTTTTAAACTTTCCTTTTACTACAAACTAGTTTAAATAATTATTTTTCTCAACTAAAAGAACCAACAAAAAAAGTCAAACATTCACATAATAAACTAAAATAATAGAAATCTAAGAGAGCCTAGAGTAAGAAGACAATGATAGGTTAACATTATTTACATTCATTTAACATATAAAAGAATTATAAAAACAATATTATTTTAGTATAATATAATATTTTGTTCTATGAAACATTGTGTGATAGATGTATTTTTTAAGAGTAGTGTCAAAACAAAATTTTCCAGAGTAAAATTACTTATTAAAAATAAATCTATTCAAATACAAATACTTCAAGACACGCCAATTATGGTATGATAGGTTATGTTCTTTAATGCTATAAAGATTAAAATCATAAATTTAGAAAGACAAGTAAAATTGAACTTATTAAAAAAAAAAATCTAATCGTCTAATAACTGATATTCCTTCTGTTGTAATACTACTTAATTGAAAAACTGATGAGACCAAAAATTAAAAGTAATACATAAAGAAAAAAAAAGATATTAGAGGTTATATATATATATACATGTTTTATTTGCTATCCATTATATCCTTTATTACATTATGGAAAGAAATTTCTTTCCAGGACCTATAAATTAAAAAAAAAGGAGAAATATTATATGACAAGAAAATAAGTTTTTATGATACATTATAAAGACTGATGAAATAGTCTAAAAAAGTTATAAATATCTTAATAAAGTGTAGAGAGATTCTTAATGGAAATTATTTTGGAGGAATTCTTCCGATTTAGAAAATAAATAAATTTAGTGAAATGCGAACACAAAAATATGACTTGGAGAAAAAAAGAGTTTATTCCTTACCGTTATGCCTAAGCATACAATTGATCACTGATATGCTGGAAAAATAGTTATTAGGTATTCATAAGGAACAAAGATTAATATACTAAATAAGATGATACATTCTATTAAAAAATAATTGTTTTAAAAAGTTGGCATAATAAGTGACTTATACTTTTAAAATAGTAAATTTTTTTTTTTTTTTTTCTCGAATTTTATAAAGACACTTATGGGAACTATTTTTAAAAAATAAAAGGTAAGACAATATGTAATTTAAATTTGTATCATATGAAATAATAGAGCGCGTCACTCCTTTAAAATATAAAAGATGAATAAAAAAATAAAATGTATTTGAATATATATATGGGACAACCTATTTGCATTATTAAAAAATTAACAATTAGTAATAGTAAATTTAACACTTATTGGTGTTATGTATTATTACAGTTTTTTTTAATAGAAATCATACAATTTATATATGTTATTATCAACTTGAATAAAAACAAAATTTATTATTAATTTGGTTAAATCGTGTTTCGGGGACACGAGTTTAAATATATAAGTCATGAAAATATTACACAATTTTCATTAAAAATATAATAAAAAATGAAGTTATGTACATGATTCATAAGATTCATTGTATAGATTCTGTAAAAGTTATGTGCCAATTATATGACTTTACTTAATTATCTGATAACGTTTAATTAAAATCGTATTATATTAACGTGATTTAGTATTATCATACATACATGACTTCAATTATATTATTTAATACTAAAATTTTATTATTTATAAATAAAGATATGTAACAACTGTTATTTATGCTCAAAATTTATTATAACACTAATATATAAATTTACCCTTTAAATAAGTATCTAATTACAAACCAAAGGGTAACATTATACATCTTTATAAAATTTCTTTTTGCAAGAGATACATACATAGTTGTTTTTCACCATCATGGGGCTTTGACTAGTCCAATCGAGTAGACATAGAACATGGACAATCCTGACAAAAATATATATAAAAAAAAAAACCTTATCCTTATTCGGATTAATTGGGACAAATAGAAACATTCTAAAGAAGTCTAAATAAAAAAAAAGAAAAGAAAACAACTAATTAAACAAGAAAAAGGAAAACTAAAAGCTGGTGCCATAATCGAGAGAAGTGGCAGACCCTAACAGTACAAAAAGGTCCAAGAGGGACCGTCTGGATAACTTTTAATATACGAAAAAAATCTTTTCCTTTTCATGTATGAAAATTATGCTTTTAGAAATTGTATATTTTTAGAAATACCATAAATATAGTTAATATTTTCAAGATATTTTCAAGAGTAAGAGATTTAATGTTTTATAAGAAATTCAAAAAATGATAAAAAAAAAACATCTCAGATATGAAATCTGAAGTTAAAATTTCTGATCAACTTAAAAGAATTTTCGTACCATGCATCCAAATCTATCATATAGATTTCATTTTCATTAGTTAAATTTCCTAACTAAGGAGTAATATTTGTAATTCTTACTCATTATGATTAAAGAATATTTTTTATTTTTTTTCATTCTTGACAAATACATTCCTTAACATAGAAACTAATTTTTCTTGAAGGATTTGCGAGACATTATTGAATAGATGAAACATTTCATTTTAGTTTAAATTTTTCGCAATCAAACTTTCAAGTAACATACGAGTCCATTACCAGAGACCTTGCATGCACCTTCTCCGCCAGCAACTCTGCTACCACTTTGTTTCAAGAGGAAGATGAGCTCGAGAAGGAAAGGTAATGTCTCGTTCTTTTTATCTCACTTTTTGGCGAGCTGTGGTCAACAGTAATGTGGAAATATTCAGGCAGGGAAGAGTAAAATAAGTCTTCATATCCAGAGGCTTAATCAGAGAGGAGAAATGTTTAATTTTGTAAGAGTTGGTGAGGTAGATAACGTGGAAGTTTTAGAGAAACAAAATTTCTAAATTTTAAATTCTAAATCTTAAACTTAAATCCTAAACATCTGGATCGAAAATAAGAAGATTCTTGTTAATATAACAAAATATAGGAGAAATGAAAAAAAATAAAACATAGACAGAAAGAGATACATAGTAAACCAAATATGAGGGAAAGCAACAACAAGATGGTGTGGAAGAGGAAGGACTCATGGGAGTGTGATTTTAATCAATCAACTCCTTTATATGTTCAGCAAGTGGATCAAGTCAACTGTAGTACAATTGAAGATTGTTGTATCCATTGAGAATTAATGTTTCTTGTGGATTGAAAGAGCTTTCTGAACTTCTTGTTATATTGTTATTCATAAATATTATGTTTATTCGGACTCCTTGTTCCTTATAACTAAACCAAGTCGATTTCTCGTTCAAGGTTATCTAGAACAATACGCCACTTTTATATCTTATTTTTGTATTAAGATGAAACAGTTCACCGTAGTCTCAACTCCACACTCTACAGCCATCGAATCACATGACTCGTTACATAAGGTTCAAATATACAAATCGTCTTCCAACCTCATTCATGCTCTATGGAAAATCAATGGTCGTTCCTCATCATTGAGCATTAAGCACATTACCAAGCCTAAGAAATTTGAATTTCAAAGAGAAACAAAGCATTCTTCAACAACAATAACTTAAGAAGTATCACATTGCAACTCAATCCCCACAACAAATTGACTTTCTTCAACATTAAGTAATCTTTGGGCTTTTTTTTTTATCTTCAAATGCAGGGATTGGCCAAGTATTTGATCCAAGCTAAGCCCATCACTTTTCTTCAAACTTTGGTGTATGATGTCTTCAAGCCCTTCTTGAGCTGATTTGAGCTTTCTTCATGGTTACGGATACTCTGCGCTCATCCCTTTAGAATTCACTTAGCCATTTATTCTTGGGATCTCTTTCATTGCTCTGGACTCAATCCACTCAGTGTATGTAGTTTTGAGTATTTTTCATGACGCTTGTTTTTTAGACTTAATCCGCTGAGCCATTATTCATGCGCTAGGCGAATTGACTATTTTTGCTCCTTCCTTCGTTTGCTTTTTTTGTGTGCCTATTTTGGCAATATTTAAGCAGATTTCTTCTTTTCTTCTTTGTCTCTAAATGCATGTTCTTCACTTATTTTTATACACAATACATGCCTATTGATATATGATTTTTTACTCTTATCAACTCCCTCCAACTTAGATCTTTTTTTGTCCTCAAGCAAAGCTCTTACAGGTGCATGCCTTGAGTAGCAGTGATTAGCTTGAATTTTGTAACAATTGGTTTGGAATTGAGACATTAATACTTATGATTTTGGCATAAGTGTTGCATATCACGTAGTAGCACATCTACAGTTGAGTCATCCAGATCCTAATTCATCCATAAGTTAATTTCTCTCCTCAATTAAGTTCCATACCAAACCTTGTTAGTTGTTTACACTCAAGTGATTTCTAATATTCTTAACCAATTTTGCATCTCATTTATAGTTCTTTAAGATACACAACAAGCATGGACTAAGCACTGGTTAAAGACATTTTGTGTCGTTTGGAAATTCCTCCCGCTCTCTAACATTCTTAACATTTTGTACAAATATGTGAGCATCCCTATATATAGTTGTCCAGTAGAATCTTGCTTGCAGTATTTTTATGGTGGTTCTTTCCCCCATTGAAGTGACCACCAAAGGGTGAGTTGTGAAAGTGCCATAAAATCTTCAGTGCTTCTTGTTGTGTCACACATCTCCTTAGTAAGTTGTCAACACCTATCTTGAATCTCATCTCTGAATAATTTTTTCTTTGATGCCAATTGTATTCCTTTTGGATGACTTGAGCAACTTTAAAGTTGGACAGATTTGAAAACTAAGGTATTTCTTAAACTGCAAATAACTTTTCATCAGGAAATCTTTCATGAATTTTAGCCTCTATAAGGTGCCTTCTTGATTTACAAATTTGGATAAGTGATTTGCAACCAAATTTTCAGACCTTTTTTTTGTCTATGATTTCTATGTTAAATTCTTGTAGTAGAAACACTTATCTAATTAGTCTCAGTTAGGAATAATGTTTTTTCAACAAGTATTTAATACCTTTGAGTCAACCAGATATGACCTAAATTTTTCCTGTGCATACTATGGCTAGTAATTTTTTTTTCTATGGTAGTGTAGTTAACTTGTGTTTCATTCAAGAATTTATTAGCATAGTGTATGCCATGGAAAATCTTGTCTTTCTTTTGTCCAAGCACAACTCCAAGGGCGTAGTCACTAGCATCACACATTAATTCAAAGTTATTGATCTAGTCAGCTGCAATGAGTACATGAGTTGAGACCAACTTTTTATTTAAAAGCTCAAAGATCTTTAGGCACTATGTATCAAAATGGAATGACACATGCTTGTTTATCAAATTGTTGAGAGGACTCACAATTTTTGAGAAATCCTTGATGAATCTTCTGTAGAATTTTGCATGTACTAGAAAGCTTCTGATGCCTTTCAAGTTTGCAGGTGGAGGTAGTTTATTAATAATTTCTAGCTTCTCTTTATATATATATATATATATATATATATATATATATATATATATATATATATATCCCATTTTTTTAAGTGTGTGTGTCCCAAAATGATAACTTCTATTACATAAAGTGGCATTTCTCCCAATTCAGCACCAAATTGATTTCAGTTAGGACTGCTTCTAAATTCTTGAGGCATTCTTCAAATGAGGAGCCAAAAACTGAGAAATCATCTATGAATATTTCAATACATTTCTCCATGTATGAGAATATGGCCAAAATGTTTATGGACTTTTAACAAGAGTTTGATTGAGAAATATTTTTTTTTAAAGTGGAATTTTTAGTTGCTAGACTTTCTATGGAATTATCATTCACATTTTATATTTGTCCTATTTTTTTCTAAAATCAATGATAACTCTGTTTGAATCTCATCTATATTTGTGTTCTTAGCTTCTAAGGTTTAATTTAATCTTCTATTTTCTTATTATAATTTGTCATTATGAAAGTTCTAGGTTTCTTTTAGTTAGGTCATCTAGTTCAGAACTATTAGTTTTACTTTTCTTATTTATAGTTTTAAATTCAAACTTGATATACGCATTAAAAGAGGGTTATTGTAAGTATGCTTCTCTAACTGAGTAAAGGTGAGAAATGTCTACCTCTTCTTCAGATTCTTCACAATCTAAGATGTACTTTGTGTATGCCATAAGACCAATGTATGCTTTTTCATCACATTCTAAGTTTGAAAGATGTAGATCTTCCCATGTTGACATTAAGCCTTTCTTTTTTATGAACTCTTTTTTTCCTTATTTTCTTTTTGATTTGGACACTCAAATTTTATATGTCCAAGTTTGTTGCAGCCAAAGCATATTAGCTTTCCTTTGCCATCTTTACCATATCATCTATCCTTTACAAAATTTCTTTTTCTTTTCCACATCTTCTTGAATTTTTGAGTGATGAAAGCAAGATCTTTGCCACCAGTCTTTGAATTGTTGGATACAACTTCATTTTCTTCAAATACCTTTAGTGAATTTTCCTTTTGGCTTTAATGGTTTTGTTGTTTACTTATAGGACTTGTTCATGGATGACCAAAATTCGTACCAACTCTTCCAGTGACATGACTTTCAAGTCCTTGGATGCTTGAGTGTTTTTTCTTGCATTCTCCACTTTAGTGGGAGAGTTCTAAGGACTTTGTCATTTATGTCATATTGACTTATGATCGTTCATAAGGATCTGAGACTATTTAGGATAGTTTGTAGCCTGATTATCATTGACTAGATAGATTCATTTTCTTCCATCCTGAACATTTCATATTGAGTTTTCAATAGAGTTAACTTATTTTGTCTTGCCTCTTTAGATCTTTCATGAGACAATGTAATCGTCTCCCATATGTCATTTTCACTTGTCATAACATGAACTTTAAATATTTCTTCTTCATACAACATGCACAAGTGAATATATCTGACTTTGGCATTGAGGTTGTATAGTGCCTTTTCTTCCTCGTTCCATGATTCATGTTTAGTACATTTCTAGAGGAATCGAGAATACGAGAGATACCTCTCTTTACAATAGTTAGAATATCAATGTTGCTGAATTCAAGAAAGGATGTCATCATTAGCTTCCGCAGATCATACTTCTCTCCCTTGAACAAAGGTGGTCTCTTGACAACTTGGCTTTCAAATTCCATTGAGTTTGTTGCATGATCGTTTCCTCAAGTTTTGTTGAGAACGAACCTCTGAGGTTAGCTTTGATACCAATTGTAGGTACAATTGGATCTAGAAGGAGAGGTTGAATAGAGTTCGAACTCAAATCGAGTACCTAAAAAAGTTGTCAAAGAAAATACAATATCTAAAAGATAAAATACACACACACACAAGCACACAGAGAGAGAAACTCACACAAAATTTATACTGGTTCACCTAAGACTTGGGCTACGTCCAGTCCTCTCAAGAAACCCACTTAAGAGCATTTATTAACACATGTATTCTACACCTCTTCAGGGACAAGTATTCTACACCTCTCCAGGGACAAGTATTCTACACCTCTCCAAGTAAGTCTTAATCTCCCTCTAAGACCAAAGCCTCTTAACAAGTGAGAAACACTCTCGAATAGTGAGCATCAATGAAAGTGCACAACATTATCTTTATACAGTCAAGGATTTACAATGTATGACTCACTCCCCAAAGTATAAGTTCTCTAAACATCAAATATGAAATACAATCAAAGTAAGATTATTCATATTAAGAATGTGATTGCCTTGTGAAAGCTTGTCGTTGTATGTTCTTGTATATACCTTCTTTATCTTCAAGGTCTTTATATAGTTTTTAAATTATGACCATTGAAGCTTTGATTTCTTCTCTTGTATATAGCCGTTAGATGTTGGATATGGAAGCTCTTTAAATTGATTGATTCTTTTGCATCTTGGACTTTAAATGTATTTTAAATTGTTTCTTTCTTTATCCAAATGTGAACGTTGATACTTCAATATTGTAATCTTGAGTATATTTATCATATCCTTCATTAGTATGCATTGTTCATCATTTTCTTCTCATCAAAAGATAGATATGGTAACTTCTACTTTGATTGAATTCTATGCGTCTTTGAGCGTGTGAAACAATTTTATTTGTTTCCTTTAGTTCTCTAATATGAATGTTAACCCTTTAATGCTTAGTGACTGATTCTTCAAATATCTTTGTAATGTTGATTCTTCTTTAATGCAGTAGGCACTGAGTTAGAAAATGTTTTCTTTTGAGGCAATCTTCACGTCATTATCATTTTATATCTTCATCAATGTTTTTCGAATTCTTTCCATTCTTGTGGTTGTTTAAACGTTGAAGATACATTTGTAAAGGCTATAATCTTGTTCTCCACTACTTTATCATATACTTGTTGCTTCAGAAGTTTCCTTAAGCAACTAAATTAGAACGTTGTGCTTTATTTATTTGAATATGAATATTTATACTAGTTTCTTTGCATATACTTCCATTCTTGTATCAGACAATGATATTAGAATGTTCTTATATGAACTATGAATACATCTTTGTCAAAAGACTACTTTTGGAATAAATTCGTGCATGTGCTTCCTCTAAAGAATTGACTGAATGAAGCTTTAATGCTTGATTGCACAGATCTTGTTCATCAACTTCATGGTTTCCTCAATCAAACATTGAGTATGGAAACTATAGATATTTAGTTTTTATGCGTCTTTGTGTTCCTTGACAATTTGTGGAAACATTACAAGTATTAGTGAACTAAATAGTCATCATAATAACTCATGGGTATCACTGTAAAATGATATCTTCGAATATCTCTGAATTATCAAATTTTTCTATTCTCATATATTAATTCAGAAATATGTTATCAAGACTTTCCAAATTAAATTAAATTAAACCTTTAAGCGCAAATAGATTTAATCTGGTTTATGTATAATTTGGAAAACATAATCAATCATATACTTTGTTTTTCGAAATATTTCTTATACAAACTAGAATTTGATCAATAAAGCACAGTTGTATTCAAAATTAGTTTATAATCACTTAGAAAATTATATTTCTTCTTTGAAACATTAAAGCACGTGTATTTTCATAAAATCGGATGTGCCCTATATTTCAAATTAATTTGTAATACACATTCTATTCCTGGTTTCAACTGTTCATTTTGATTTAATTTATTTTCAATGAATTCTCAATATCAAAATAAGTTTAGAAAGAATTCAAGAAAAAATATAGAATCTAAATACTAAGTTTGGAAACTTCCATTTGAGGATCATTCAACACATATTATCGTTTGTCACATATGACATGATCATCGTTTGACGTGTTGTAAATATTTCCTCGTTTGTCAAATGTATATTGAGTTTAGTCCATTGATTTCTTCTGTAGACATTGTCTACCATGCTTTGTGATACCTTCGTATAACTCTTACATATTTCAAGAAAAAATATAGAATGTAAATACTAAGTTTGGAAACTTCCATTTGAGGATCGTTCAACACACATCATCGTTTGTCACATATGACATGATCATCGTTTGACGCGTTGTAAATATTTCCTCGTTTGTCAAATGTATATTGAGTTTAGTCCATTGATTTCTTCTGTATACATTGTCTACCATGGTTTGTGATACCTTTATATAACTCTTACATATTTCAAGAAAAAATATAGAATGTAAATACTAAGTTTGGAAACTTCCATTTGAGGATTGTTCAACATACATCATCATTTGTCACATATGACATGATCATCGTTTGACGCGTTGTAAATATTTCCTCGTTTGACAAATGTGTATTGAGTTTAGTCCATTGATTTCTTCTGTAGACATTGTCTACCATGCTTTGTGATACCTTCGTATAGCTCTTACATATTTCAAGAAAAAATATAGAATGTAAATACTAAGTTTGGAAACTTCCATTTGAGGATCATTCAACACACATCATCATTTGTCACATATGACATGATCATGTTTGACGCGTTGTAAATATTTCCTATTTGTCAAATGTATATTGAGTTTAGTCCATTGATTTCTTCTGTAGACATTGTCTACCATGCTTTGTGATACCTTCGTATAGCTCTTACATATTTTAATATTTTCTAGCGAGTTCCCTTGAGACATAGTTTAACGCTTTTTGTGAAGATAAGCTTCTTGTTCTTTTCACCACGTTGTTCGTCTTATGCTTTCAGCTAATACTATGCTCATTATTGTCATCATCTGGCAAGGATATATAATATTTAACAATATCAAATTTTTTTTGTGTAACATCATCTTTCTTTCTTCCATGACAACGTTTGTTGTGCATTAACGTATATTCTAGGACTTTTGCATTCTTAATATTGTTGTTAGAAATCATAACACATGTTTATAGTTTTCTGTTATCAGCAAAATATACTTAGAGTCTCTTATCATAAGATTGTCTAAAACTAATTGGATTGTCTAGAGTCTTCACATGGGAGAACTGTCTTTAGTTTCTTATATGAACTTAGTTGTGTTGAACAAGATACTTTGATGCCTCCAAATCTGTGTGGAAAGCTTGAAGACTTTGTTGCTATGTGTGTGTGTGTTGTCTAGTAGTTTTTTACTTTTTAATTCACTCATTGTTTTGATCCAAGCTTACTTGGTTTTTTATCTTTTTTAAAAAAAAAGTGTTGTACCGTCCCGTCCCCGGGCGTTGACCAAAGTCAAAGTCAAAGTCAAAGTCAACATATGGTGGGACCCGTCAATGGGGCCCAAGGGAAGAAAGTCAACAGGTTGACCGCTTAAGGCGTCGCCAAGTGTAGGCGTCGCCAGGTTAAGGCGTCGCCAGGTTAAGGCGTCGCCAGGATAAGGCATCGACGGTGTCACCCCCCGATACCCATGGGTAGGAAAGACCGTGGAGGGGGCGACATCGCGAGAGACCTCAGTACCTCAGAACAATAATAAAGAGAAGAGAAAGGTGGCTTCAAGGCCATAGTTCTAGTACCAGTAGAGGGTAACCTGACTCGTGAAGTACCCACGCCACTGCTGGGAGACCCTGGGACAGGTACGACCCATGAGAGGGCCACGCCCAGGGGAGAACCACGTGCATGGTACGAGAGAAAGGTAGATACACTCCCAGGGCGAGTGACTAGAGGTTGGGGCGCATGAGTTGGCACCCAGAAAGTCAC
>Ga0123342_1007721_pt1 | contig 14049 bp, 5 predicted proteins | sample Turbeawhitnodule_FD_89960 | JGI IMG/M metagenome (GOLD analysis project Ga0123342, IMG submission 89960) | Root nodule microbial communities of legume samples collected from Mexico - Turtle bean Mexico white nodule | ecosystem: Host-associated > Plants > Roots > Nodule | place: Mexico: Nepantla...
CCACCCCCCCCCACACCACCAAAAGTGCGAGTGTGGCGGACGACACTCGCGGGTTCCTCGCCCGCCTGGGGGGGGGGGGGGGGGGGGGGAAGTGTATTGGTATGGTCCGTACGACCGATACCATGTCTCGAACCTCGTCATTGGGCTGACTGAGTCCCTACGGCTTGTATCTATAAGGCCGACCGACACCATGAATCCAATTACGCTCAAGCAAGATCAACAAGACTAACCCAATGATTAGGAGTTAGGTAATGCAACCCTAATCGCAATCCAACTCCTTAATCTAGCCCAATAAGGAAAGTCCACTAAGATAATATAAATAGGGACCAGGTACGTCATTATCTATAGTGCTCTAACTATTGAGTGTCGAACCCCTTTGTTGACTTGAACGTCAGATTGCCTTCTGCAGGTACCCCCATTCGGTACCCACGACATGAGTCTGGTTTACGAGAAGGCTGAGGAATGGAACAAACAAAGGAGAGAAATGAGCTTGTGGGGAGAGTAACTGAAGTGCACGTTAGCCGACCAAAGAGAAGTCTCAATAGTTCTTTGGTCTCAACCCGAACGAGAACGAATTCAAAATAAGTGACATTTTAACATAACTTTTATAAATTAAGTAACGCTTTGAGTTTCAACGAAATGATAAAATTTTATTCTAGTTTTATCTCTGATAAATAATTATTACGATGATTTTGTAGTGCTGTGTGCATTAATTTTTCTGCAACTAATAGAGATAATTTAGTTAAATTGTTTCATTCATTACGTGATCCATTATTTTTTTATCATCACGAAAAATCTTTAAATGTAAAAGTGGATGGAGTTTTATTGATATTTAATATGTGTGAATTTTCATAAAAAACTAAAGTTATTATTAAACACAATCAGTATAAAAAATTATATTTTGACCAATTTACAAAAGTTAGTTCATATACATGACAATTCTTCGAGGATGTATTTAATTACAATCTAACAAATTTATTGGAAAATAATTATATTCGTTAAACATAGTTATTATTAACATTAATAAATATAATAAAAACTGAATTGGAGTTTGAAATGACGAGTTTTGTAAATCATAGTGACAAAACCTCAAGTAATACAAATAACGAAAATATTGCGAAGATAGTAAAAAATTGTTAATTAAAGGACTATGACACTTTCTCGTTTTTTTTTGTGTGTGTTATTAAGGATGTAAAAATAAATTTGAAAATACAATGGAATTTACTTAATAATTTTTTATGTGATATGCATTGTTAACCAATTTTATTTTTTTTTAATAAAAAGAGTGAACTTTAAGCCTAACTCAACTCCATAAAACCAGTTTATAGGATTGAGGATTGCACCCACTTATATACAATGAATTGTCCTTATCTCTAGTCGATGTGAGATCTACATCACACCCCCTCACGCCGAGAGTCATAGATAGAAGCTCGTGCGTGGGATAACATAATCTCCATCACAGACTGCCTTGTTAATCATACATCTAATGTGATGTTTAAAGAGGAAGATTAATTTTCAATTAGCATGTCTCCCATCTTACTAAACTAACTTAATTCTTTTAAGTAAGTTTACTGTGTCTTTTAGACGAAAAGAATTGGAAGAGAAAGAAGAGAGTTGAGTATGGAGAAAATAGAAACATCACAGAATAAGGAGAAGAAAAGTCAAAATTTACCTTACAAGTGTTAAGGATCTTATGAAGCATGTGTAAGGGTCACAAAACTTGTAGATGAGACTTCTGGTGTATGATATTGATATCTCAATATTTTTATTCAAACTTGCTAAGCATAATTTAACTTCCGTATTAGCATTAAGAAAGGGAGAATAAGATAGATATTTGGAATCCATTTCATGAATTTTCACCTTGATAATTACATCTCCTTGCTGGGCCACGGTTCCTGGTGTAGATGGCAGTGTTTGCCATTTGCTTGACTCATGTCATGCATAGCCATAGCAATAGCAATAGAATGGGGTCAATTGTAGCCTTTTATTATCCTTGGTACCCCATGTGCTTAAAGCAACCTTTCCTTTCACTGACTCTTCCTTTTTATGTTCCCTGCAAAGTTTTTTTTAATCACTCATCCTTTTGCTTTGGTTATTACTTCACTTAATCTCCATACACAATTCACACATCAACCAAATCTAAATCCCTTTCTTTGTCCCCCACACCCCTCCCTCCTATGTCTTATCCCATTCTTAAGAAACACAATTAGAAGCACATGTTCAAACTCAACTCTTTTGGATCCAATTGTTGTTGTTGGTAGTGTTGCCATGAAGGAGTCTCCTTCTTGTTTTGGAGAAAATGGGGTTCAGGTTGCCGACTCATCCTCATCAAACACCACAAGAGCGGCTCAAAATGTTGTCACGTGTGTTTACCAGTGCAAATTCAGAGGCCGTTCATGCTTGATCACGGTCTCCTGGACCAAAACTCTGATGGGTCAAGGCTTGAGCGTGGGAATAGATGGCTTGGGAAATCATTGTCTCTGCAAGGTTGAGATAAAGCCATGGCTATTCTCAAAGAGAAAAGGGTCCAAGAATTTGGAGGTTCAATCTGGTAAAATTGATATTTTTTGGGATTTGAGTTGTGCCAAGTTTGGCTCCGGGCCTGAGCCACTGGAGGGGTTCTACTTAGCGGTTGTGTTGAACAAGGAGCTGGTGTTGCTCCTAGGGGATCTGAAAAAGGAGGCATGCAAGAAGATTGACAGTGATTGTGCTTTTTCCCACTGTGGTACCGTTTTCATTGCAAAAAGAGAGCATATTTTTGGGAAGAAGTTTTACGGTGCCAAGGCTCAGTTTTGTGACAAGGGGCAAATGCATGATGTCACAATTGAGTGTGATACTGTGGGTTTTAACGATCCCTCTCTTGTGATTCGGGTTGATAGTAAGACAGTGATGCAGGTGAAGCGTCTCAAGTGGAAATTCCGAGGGAATCACACCATTTTGGTGGATGGGGTTCCGGTTGAAGTGTTTTGGGATGTGCATAGTTGGCTCTTCGGGAATGCTATGGGCAATGCAGTGTTCATGTTTCAAACATGCATTTCAAGTGAAAAGGTGTGGGAAGGCCAATCAGTTTCTGATACCACACTAACATGGGCTTCTTCTCAGCAGTTTAAGGATTCCCAGTTCCAATGCTTTGGCTTCTCTCTCATTTTGTATGCTTGGAAACATGAGTAGTCAATAGAGTTGTTAAATCTTGTTCCTCAATGTTAAATTTATATTCACAGTCACATTTTTCAACAAGGAAACTAATAAACTTGCTCCTTTTTTCTCTTCTTCATCTTACATAGCACGCTTTTTAACTTTATTTTATTTTAGTATAACTTTTGTAATTTTATCGTTTTTTTCCAGAATGTGTTAGCAGAAATGGGTGCAAAACATATGGTCTGCTAAGAAAGTAAATGTGTTTGGTAAATAAAATTTCTTAATGGTGTGACTATCAAGAATGATCTTCTGTTTCCAAATGAGAATAAGAAACTCAATAGCAACGTTGTTGGATTTTCTTATTTTGATTGTCTGCAAGCATTTAAATTTTGAGGCAGTGGACTAATATGAAATATAAAGAGAAATGTAGCGTACAACAGATTCAAAGTACTGGATAGATTACAGCTATTATCTGATGCTTAGTTCCTACCTATGTTTTTATTTTTTTATCGTAGATCCAAGGAACACTTATTCATCAATTCTGATCCAACACTCGAGCAAGAGAGAGAGAGAGAGAGAAAGAGTTATCAAGAATGTCTCTGAAATCTATGATCTCCCAGTATGCAGCTGAATTTGAATATGAAAATGCATGCAGAGGCAGAGACACGAAAGGGAAAAAGCAAGCAAAACTTGATGGTAGGAACAGTGCAAATAACTGATGCTTCCAGCGACCAAATGTCTCATCCACTAGCGGATGTTGTAACTATTTCATCACGCTCTGCAATAACCTCTGTAGATGCTGACAAATTTTAAAACAATTATTTCGCTTCCTTTTATAGTCTTTACTGCATTTGAATTGAATTTACGTACGGTGAAGCCTACTCATAGGTTCCAAATAGCAATCCCCATGGAGAACACAGGTGATTTTGGGCAATATATCTGACATCTCATTATTCTTAGTTTTGGGAAACACGAATAATGTGTCAATCTCAAATAACATTCTTTCAAGACTTACAATATTCATATTTGCATTTGGAAAATAAATGGCTTCATTCATCCAAATAACATATATGGTTGAAACTTACAGATGGATAATATTTGTTGTATTTTCCCATCACCTCACATTGGTGTTAAAAAATTTACACGACTATAGCTATAGGAAAAAAAAATAGAGCTGTACACTGTGCAAGTAGCATTACATTTTAGAAAATTCTAATTTTCAAGTCTTTAAAATCTGAGAAAATTTTGCCTGTCGGGGCACAAACAGTACAAAAGAATAATATAGTGGAGAAATTTAGACAGTTAACACACAAGCCTCACACTTCACACCACACACATTAGACGACATGTAACAATCTAAGATGTGTAGAGATGTAATGAGTTTACAATCGAGTGATGAAAATTCTATTTACAGAAAATAGTCAGAATAGTGCCGACAAGAGATCACCGTATATGAGTAGTAATAGTGTCTTATAATCAAACATGCATAGGCATGTAGTTAAAATCTAGAAAAAAAGATAAAAACCCCCAACAATTTCAATATTATTCAGGATTCCTGTGCCCAAACCCTCACAGTTGCATCAAGAGCGAGACCAGCGGAAGCAATTTTGTTCTCTGTGGGGTGACAAGTAACAGATATTACAGTATCTGTATGGCCTTCAAGTCTTTGAATCATATTTTTCTGCTGAAGATCCCATAAATAAACGCAGCAATCTTCAGAACCGCTAACAATATATCTCCCATTAGTCACAGAAAATGTAGAAGTTATGCAGTATACTCTATTCACATGCCCAGAATAAATTTTTAAGAACTTCCCACTCCCGTAGTTCCAAAGCTTCTGCATCCAGAAAAACTGCTTTGTCAGGGAAACTATAAAAAAAGACCACCAATATGCTAAACTAACATGCAAATTTAACTAAAGGAATGTTAAATGTCTCCAGGGAACATAGGTTCCAATATACTCCCATCAGCAATGTAGTCAAAATTGCAAGGAAGATCATGGTATCGCACAATTCCACGATTTTGCCACCATGTCCAATTTAGTACCCACGCAAGATCACAACAGAGCAGATTGGTGGGATCATCATCAATGAAGATCATGAAAACATTTGAATCAAAGTGTTTTAGTGTTGCATTGTTACATATATTATGTTTGCCTTTGTATTTATTAGGTCCACACCAAGAAAATAAATCATTTAAAACAAGAGACTAGGAATGATGTTGTTTATGTCATATGATTAATTCAGTATTGGCTAAGGAAGGAAAGGCAAAAGAAAATTGCTTGAGGAGTTTGAACTTAGATGATATTCCATCCAATAATCAGTAGGTTATGGAAAATGTTGAAGACAATGAAAATGTAGGTTTTAATGATGCTCCAAATTCAAATGAAGATGATGTACACTTGGTTGAAGGTCAAGCCTAGGATGATGTTTTTGTCGTCCCACCACTCGGAGGAGGATGTTCTTATTAATGTGCTTCATTAAGAAGATATAGTTAAAGATAATTCTTTGAGTTTTGGTTTTAATTTGAAAGATTTATGTTGATGTTTACTGATTAGGCTTTAGCCATCTAGGTGCTCTTGGACTTAGTAGTTGGGTTTTTATAATTTGGTATTTTGTTTAGGCTACCTACACTTAAGCAATTAGGTATTTAGGTTGTTTTGTTGTGACTCATGAGTTATGACTTGGTTGACATGTTTTCTTTCTTAAGGTTTGTATGATGAGCTCAAGTGTGATTAAGTATTTTAAAGTGACACTATGATTTTTTTTTTTAAATTGTTTATTCTATTTTATTAGTGCATATCTCATATTTATGTAGGATCCACTATCTATATTACGATTCCACTTACAATCTAGTGAGTACCTTACAATACCATTGATAATCTCGATTTTAACTACCTTACCCATCACGACTTTCAATGGATAATTCACCACGATTTCTAACTGTTTCTCATGCAGAACCCCTTATCTTAAATGATACAGAGCATGAACAGAAGTAACTTCTTCATCAACCCAGTCTCAGGAGATAATATATGTCAAGTTTCCAGCCTATATATCTACACAATGCCAGCAGCACAAATGATCGATACTTTACTTCATCTCAATACTTCTTGTTGCAGTTGATAAAGATAATAATAGAAAGATAAATTTCATTCAGAACAAACAAACAATATTATAGCTAATCTGGGTAATGGTTCGAATTAAAATCAGCAATTATTTAATTTGGGTCTTATGGCTAAGTGTAGGTGGCGATCCAGATGCTACTTAGTATAAATCATTGTCTCATAAATTTGGTCCTTTGGGATCAAAGGCCTTTGAATATACGAGGCTTAAAATAGCAACTTCCATTTGCCGGAGGGATATATATGTTTGTCCACTAGAGGGACATATGTTTGTCAGATAGTGTTTTAATATTCTTCAGCTGCTCGGTCATGGTTTTTCTTCTGCAGTGATAAGAAAGCTAAGAATCAGCTCGACCAGTGGATTGATAATGGGGTGTGGCTCTGGAAATGCATTTGGAGATAGAATATATTTGTTTGAGAGGAAGAGACTAGACTAAGTTATCTACTTTGGTAAGCTCTCCGAGTTTATGCTAGCGTGTGATGTGTGATGAATGCGTTTGAAAGGAAGAGAGTTCCATGATCTTTTCTATTAAATCAGCTTACTCCTTCCTTTTTGCAATCTCTGCTGCATTTCTGGCCTTCTACTAGACTAATAGTCCAGTAAATACTATGATAAAGCATTTTCGGAAGAGTTATGTTCCTCGAAGGTGCGGTTTACTTGATAAGATGGAGACTAAAATCACTCTTTTTCTAAAGAGTTTGTACAAGTCTAGCAGCCGAAAGATTGATTAAGATCATTTCCTCCAACATGGTGGTTTTGAGAGGTTACGTTAAGAAGAAAAAAATCATGTTTTTTATATGTCCTTGCTTGAGCTATTTGGTTGATAGTAATAGCAATAGCAATAGTAATAGTAATAGCTTTACATAAAAAAAATACTCATATAAAACCAATACGAAGAAGAAAAAATGAGAAAAAAATGAAAACTCACGAGGGTGTCATTGAGAGTGGCGACCAGGATGAACTTGCCATTGGGGGAGAATTTGGCGAAGGAGACAGCAGGGACCTTATCGTCGATGAGGGTCTTCAATGGAGCAAAGGTTTTGGTGTCCCAAACTTTGCAAGAGCCGTCGTGGCTGGCGGAGAGGATGAGGGTGCCCTCGCGGTTGTAGTGGACAGAAGTGACGGGCATAGAGTGGCCGTTGATGATTTGAACGCATTTGCCGGTCTTCACATCCCAAACCCTAATGCTCTCGTCGAAGGATCCGGACACGATGTAGCTTGATTGGGGATTGAAGTTCACGCAGAAGACCGCATCAGAGTGGCCGCGGAGGATCTTCACGCAATCGCCGCCGGTGGCGTCCCAGATGCGGAGGGTACAGTCGTCGGAGGCGGAGCAGATATAGTGAGAGTCCGAGGACCAGGCCAGGTCGGAGATGCCCTCGGAGTGGCCGACGAGGTGGTGAAGGAGGGTGTAGGTGGCGGAGGACCAAACGATTAGGGTTTTGTCGAGGGAAGCCGAGGCTAATAGCGTTCCGTCGTTCGAATACTTCACACACGATATGGCGTTTTCGTGGCCTCTTAGGGTTTTCAGGTGACGGTACGGTTTGTAGGTTTGGTTGCCGCCACCTCCGCTGTTCGCACTCGTCGCCATTCAGAAACTTTCTGAATTCCGAAAGCAATCTTGTTCTCGAATATTGCTGTCCAACCAAACAGAGAATGTTGGGAATTGAGAAAAACAGTTGGAAAGAACTGAATTCAGTGCAAAAATATTTTTTAGATAATTAAATTTATTACTCTACCGATAGATAAATATTAGGAATTAAGTCCCGGGTCTCTATACTAACTGAGAGTATCTATGATTAACGCAGTATTTCTGATTTTATTATAAGTACTGACGTAATATTTCTGATTAATATTATAAATATTTTTTTATTATATCACACTATTCGAATTATATCTTATAAATGTTCTAATTTATTTATCTAATTTTCTTTATTATATTATATAAATGTTTTGATTATATTATTTGGTATTCAGATGATGTAAAATTATCATAATATGACACATTGATGTTTGGAGGAACCAGAGTAAAAAATCAAACCACATACAATATCTCAACTTACATCTTTAGAATATATTTTACCACATATACTATATTTATAGGAGTGTCGCAAGTGGAGTCTCTCTCGTCCCTAAAAAATCGATTTACTGAAGCTTGGATATAATTACTAACTCCTCATCCAGTTGGTCGACCGAATAACAAAAACAAAAATTCGAGAAAAACTCATCCATACTTCGAAAGATTTTGAAAGGTGTATAAGAATTACTAATATCATATAAAAGGATACATGTTTTTGTTTACTGTTTTTAGGAGATGTGAGGTGGAATCCCTTGAGGTGATTTCTTAGTTGAATTCTTTGTTTAAGGGTTCTCAAATGATGTTAGCTTTGATTATGAGGACAGAATGGTAAAAACATAGATACATCAGAGTAACTAAGTCAATAAGAAAGTAGTGAATAAGTATTTACTGAGACTTTGTATTTATAGCTTTTTAGGTTTATATACTTTGGGCCCAACTATGGAAAGTGGATATTATACTGGCAATTGTTTCCCACACCATATCAATTTTAATTTGCACCTTATCATTTTTTAAAAATTTTCAAAATTATTCTTATTCCAGATTTAAAATCTAGAATAATAAATATAATTAAAAATTAAAAAAATACATTCTTTAAAAAATTCAAAACACAAAATTAAAAATACATTCCAGATAAAAGTTTCGAAAATTCAAAAATATGTTCTGATAAATTCGAAATATTTCTGGACAAAAAGGTTTTAGAAGTAATTTTTATCTACATTCTTCTTTTATTTAAGGTTATTTTTGTCATTTTTATAAAAATAATTTTGTCATTTTCTATAAAGATTGGGTGCATGGAATTGATATGGTGGAAGCAGAATTTGCCTATTATACTCTTCAATATTTTTCGGTACTAAGTAGTTAAATAATGATTAAGTTTTATTGAAACACATAACATAAAATATATAATAAATAAAATTTAAAAATAACATAGAATTATATAAGAAAAATAATTTCAAATTTTACAAAAATAAATTAATAGATAATATGAAATTAATTTAATTAGTAATTTGTAAAAAAAAATTACTACAATATAAAAAAGGGTTTTACTATGGAATTATTTTATTTCTATATGTAATCGTAATTAAATATTATTTAATTGATTGATTAACATAATTATTTAAATACTTTTATAATATATTTATAATTTTAATCTTATCGTACTGTGAAATATCCATATTCTTTTGCATATAATTATTCAATTGATGCCTATATATATTACATATGTTTATATTAATAATTTTTATATTGTCAAAATGTGTGGGTTTTGTAAAATATAATATATATATAAGGGTGTTTTTTTAATAATAAATTATTTAAGCATTTACACCAGATATAAATTATCTTCCAAACCTAACTTTGTTATATCCCACCTCTTATAGTATGAAAAGTGCTTATAGAACAAAAAAATTGATGGGGGATATTTTTTTAGTAATATTAAAGTATAAAAATATGTAGAGATATTTTATATAAATTATTTGATAAAAATTTAAGACAGATCGTCATGTTATTTATGATTTAAGAAAATCTATTGTCTTGATATTTTTAAAGAAGTAAATGTTTTGATGATAAAAATCGATCCTAATAATATGAAATAAGTGATTTCAATAAATTGTTCTCAATAAATGATTCCAACATAAGGAAATTGAAAAAAATTTAAAATAAAAAAAAAATCATCTTGGGAAAGAGTAAGGAATGCGTCATGCATGGATAGTTAAAGCAAATGCTACGAGAAGTAGAACTTGGTTCATTTTAAAACAAGTATTACATGTTATAATATAATTCTATAAATAGGATCTTAATCATATGAAATAAGTGATTAAAAAAAAAAAATCATTTGGAAAAGAGTGACACGAAGGTTGCTAAAAGACAAGGAATGTGCCATACATGAATATCAATTAAAATAAAAATTAACAAAAAGTTGAACTTAGTTCATTTTCAAAAATAGCATTACATGTTATCCTCTAACTTTATGAATAGGACTTAATGGACATACTATAATACAATAATACACATCCCCCACCCCCAAATGAAAATAAAGAGGATTTCTTCCTTTAAATACATGTATCTTCAACTTTCTTCTCTCTCTTAGACTTCTTCTTTTTTTATTCCTTTATTTTTTATATTGTTTTTTTATATAAATAAATTTTGTTGCATTTAATTGTTTATAATAAAACACAATTATTTCAATTAAGAGAATGATAATATTGTTTATAGAATGATAATATGAATTTATATATGTTTTTTTTAAAGATCAATTAGTACTTATGTGTATTAACTTAATTATTATGTTAAAAATAACATAATATAATTAATACTGAGTTGATTTTTTTATTTATTTACGTTGCTAGTCATTGTTAAAAAAAACACATTAATGTACAAATACAAATTAAGAATACGTTAATTTAAAACAAGTGATATATATACCAACAAGTAAGTTTTACCTTCAAAAAAATTATTAAAATTTGTCACTTTAATAAACTTAAGTTATTAATAAAACATTTTTGCCTTAATAACTTTTCTTCACAATAAAAATGTAATAAACTTTTACTTAAATTATATCACTTGAACAACATACTTAGGAATTACAATAATTTTGTGTTTGTGAATATATATACTTGTGATATGATCTTTAAGAGAATTACAATAATACAATTTAAACTTTTATAATTTAATAAAACAAAAAGACTTAAGATAACAAATCTTTGCCATCAAATGGTGATTAAAAAAATGTGTAAAATAGAGTTTTTCATCTGGCAAATGCAATTTCAGTCAACTCAACGTCAATAACTACTTGCTCTTTTTTTGCCTTCAACGACTGCAATAATGACAAATGAGGCGAATTCACCACCTTTTTTTTTGCAAACATATCGCTTCCTCATCACCAGTGCCATGAAAAACTCATATGACTTTATATGTCAACTAGTCGTCTCTGATATCATATTAAGAAATGAACTTTATGCCTAACTCAACCTCATAAAACCGGCTTATATGGTGAGGTTTGCACCCACTTATAAAGAATGAAATGTCTTAATCTCTAGTCGATGTGGGATCTCCAACACCATATTAAGAAGTGGACTTTAAGCCTAAATCAACCTCATAAAACTGACTTATAAGGTGAGGTTTACACCCACTTATAAAGAATGAAATGTCCCAATCTTTAGTCGACGTAAGATCTCCAACACACACCCCTCACGCAAAGAGTGACAGCTCGCGCGTGGGACAACATTTTATGAGTGGTCCGATAACGACCCGATAGCGGGTGACCTAATAAGCCCAACAAACACTCACTAGAATAGGCTCGAAATGGCTCTGATACCATATTATGAAGTAGACTTTAAGCCTAACTCAACCTCATAAAACCAGATAATGAGGTGAGATTTGCATCCACTTATAAAGAATGAAATGTCTCAATATCTAATCAATGTGAGATCTCCAACAACTGCAAATGACCTTCAGTGAGACATACTCCTCGATGTTGAGTAACAAGTTAGAGCATTCGTCGTTGGAGAAATTCAATTTTCACTACTCACCACTAGGCTAAGTCATGCGAACTTGGCCTTCTTATGATTCTCATCGAGGATGTGGAGGGGATGTAGCTGGAGAAGTTGCAGTGGTGTTTGCAGCGGGGTTTGTATCATAAAGTATTTCATAGATTAACGAGTCTCTAGTATACACATCTTAACAATTTCAACATGATATTACTTTCTTGAAAATATTATGTCTTGATCACATTTTATATTTCACATCACACATCATTACACCATTTAATCACACAAATTTTTTTATTTTAAAACAATCCAAAGATATAAAAAAGAATCACATAAACTAATTGTTTCAACTACATATAACATGAAGCTTCATTGAAAAATAAAAGTAAAACAATAAAAAATTATCAAACAGTATTTCAAAATAAAATTTCAAAGTTTAAGTTTATTTTAGCTTAAGTGAAAATAATTTTGTTTGAGCAAAAATTGTTTCACTTAAGTAAAAATGAGGACAAAAACATATCTAGTTCAAGTACTATTTTCGCTTGAGTAAGAATCCCCTCGCTTGAGCGAAAATGGACTCAAGAACAAGGTAAATTTTCCTGTTATATTCTCGCATGAGAAAAATATCAAAAGAAACTTTATAAAATTGAATACTTTTCAATCTTTCATCTAAAAATCAATACTCCAATTTGTATTTTATAAAATCAATAAGATAAAAATGATATCACCTTACTTAGAATTGGACAAGTACTCTCATTAACCTCGTATGTCAACATATACATCTATACATTCCTAATTTCTAAACAAAATTCAATCAAATTCAAATTCAAAAATCCAACATTCATTACTATTTGCACTTCAAACAGTTGAGAAAAAAATTCAATCATATTCAAGAACTTCTTCAATATCATAATCGATATGTAAATTACCAAAATCATTAAAATCTACTATTTATACTTTCATAATCAATTGTGACCAAACCATTCTATTTCACTCAACAACAAATTCTGCAATAAAATTTGATATTTGTGATCACGTCACCTTCAGATTCAAATAATCTAACTTGTGGTTCTATTGAAAAGTAAAACTAACTTCCCGTAATTGATTAGAAGTAGACGTGCCTACAAAGAGCTTAAACTCCTAAAGAAAGAAGGGATACTCTAACTCTAATCAAAATTTTGACCAAGTAGTTTTGATTTATTCACTGTCAGGAGTCCAAATGTGATCTACAATTGTCAGTCGGATGAATAATGAAGCTGTAAATTTAGAAAAAAGAAAAAAAAAAGAATTATTTTTTAGAAAGATAATGATTATATTAAATGAGATCTGAATAACTGATTTTTTTAAGTAGATTAAAAAGCTAATTTTACTAAAATAGAACAAAAATCATCTTAAATTAAAAGGAAGAGTTTAAGTAATTATTTTTTGTAGAATATATGTGAATGAACATTACCAAATGTAAATATCAGTTCAAATTGTAATAAAAAAATCATTTAAATATTTGTTATTTTTTAATTTGATTCATTAAAAGTAATATTTTAAAAGCTCAAATCGATGCACATAGGTTAGCAAAACCATTATTTTTTATATACTTATTTAAATAAGGCTTGCACAAAAGCTATCCATGTGTTTTTTGTTTTAGATGAATATGCTTAACAGATTTTGTTACGATTTGAGGGAAAAAAAAAAAAAAAGAGTTGATGCATTGAATTGTATTGGCCTGTCATTATTTGTTATTTAAATGGGTTGAAGTTAATTATTTAATAAAGACTTTAATTAAACACACAAACGGTGTGACAGCATTTGTTCCCACCAATGCAAGGTCTTTGTGTTTTCTTCTCCCTTTTCGCGTCTACTTAGCTTCTGTTATTGATTGTTTTCAAGATTTCAATTTCTTTTTATTATTATGCCCTGTATCGGTACCGGGCGAGACTGAGACCCACCTAGCTGCCCGATGTCCAGTCAACCTGTCCGAGTGACCGAAGGCTGAGACCCCTTGAGGACTTGGCCGAGAGACCGAGACCGTTGAAGACTCCACTAAGATGGCCGAAGGCCACGGGTGTTTGGCCGATGGCCGATCCTCGCCCTGAGAATTTGACCGATGGCCGAGCCCCATTACAATTAACGCTCAAACCAAGATCAGTGAAGCTAATCCATCACCAAGAATTAGGTAATGCAACCCTAAGCGGTATCCACCTCGATAAACGGGCCCAACAAGGTA
>Ga0123342_1007722_pt1 | contig 14046 bp, 7 predicted proteins | sample Turbeawhitnodule_FD_89960 | JGI IMG/M metagenome (GOLD analysis project Ga0123342, IMG submission 89960) | Root nodule microbial communities of legume samples collected from Mexico - Turtle bean Mexico white nodule | ecosystem: Host-associated > Plants > Roots > Nodule | place: Mexico: Nepantla...
AAACCAATTTGTAGAAACCAAAATAATTAGTTGCAATAGTAACTAAATTAGAGACCATTTTAGAAACTAAAAAGAAATTTGGTTTCTAAATTAGTTTATATTATTTTCTATTATTGTTAAATAATTTCTAAATTGGTATCTAATTAGCAACCAAGGTTTTTGCTACCAAATTTAGAAACTAAATAATTGGTAGTTAAAACCTTAGTTGTTAATTAGGTTTTTTTTTTTTTTATCAGCAATGAATAAATAAAATTAAAAGAGATACTTCAGGGGTATCCCAACCCATATACAGAACCAGAAGTGGACTTCCTATTTTTATTTTTTTTTATCAGCAAAGAATAAATAAAATTAAAGGGATACTTCAGGGGTATCCCAACCCATATACAGTAACTAGAAGTGGACTTCCTATATCATCCACAAAAGAAACTCTCCTTTATGGTTGGAGCAAAACAACCATAAAGTGAGAAAAAACATACCCAAAAATATAACCAACAAGTTACCTCAAAGCAACATTCAACTTTACCGAAACCCCCAGAACCGAGGCCACCTACATTCACCTCGCCACACAACAAATTACCCGTGCAGGGAATAACTCGCCATGTAGCTTACTCTGGTGAGCACTAAGTGCCACGAGGAGCACAATCTCTGCAAAATAGCCTGCCACCAATGCTACTCGCCATGTATGCTCTGACCTAAGGAAACCCCGCTCTCAACGAGGATCCACTCGGGAAATCCCCTCGTCGACGGGTGAGCTGTTAATAGGTACTAATTTAAAAACTATTTAACAATAATAGAGAATAATATAAACTAATTTAGAAACCATTTTTTTTTTACTTTCTAAAATGGTCTCTATTTTAGTTCCTATTGTAACTAATTATTTTGGTCTCTAAAAATTGGTTTCTATTTCATGATTTTCTTGTAGTGATACCAATTTAGAAATTATTTATCAATAATAGAAACTAATTTAGATATTAATAATTTTTTTAGTCTCTAAAATAATATCTAATTTAGTCAATATAGAAACTAATAATTTTTTTCTTTAAAATGGATTTTCTATTTAATAATTTTATAGTAGTGGTGACTTATACCAACCTCATTCAATGTGCTTTAACTCTAAGTAAATTGTGCAGTCGATACTTCATGATTGGAGTGATGAACATTGTGTGAAGCTGTTGAAGAATTGTTATGATGTAATTCCTGATGATGGAAAGGTGATAGTTGTGGAGGCAATTCTTCCAGAAATAGCAGAGACTAATAATGCTTATAAGGCAATTTCACAAATGGATGTTTTGATGATGACTCAGAACACAGGAGGTAAAGAGCGATGTGAAAGAGAGTTCATGGAATTGGCAAGGGAAGCTGGATTTAGTGGCATCAGATGTGAATGTCATGTCAACATTTTCTGGGTTATGGAGTTCTTCAAGTAGACCACACCATATGTTATTTCTAATTGCTTCTTTATGTATTTGCTTTTATGCATTTTAAAGTAACAGAATAAGCTCATGGTGTGCAATATATTATGTTATATGCACTTTTCATATTAACAAAATAAAATGGTTGAAGAATTTTCACTTTATTTTTTCAAGAAGAATTTTTTTTATTTATATACTGAATAATCCCTCATAGTATTAGAAACATGAGTCGAAAAATTAGAATTAATCCATAATGTATTTAGTTAAATTTAGTTCAAAACATATATAAGTATTGAGATTACTTCTTTTTTTTTTCTTGAACTATAAGAAATGATGATTATTATCTTTTCATTATTTCTTCTAGATTTTTAAAGATGCCTATATCATGTTGCTTCACAAATTTCTTTCTAATTTCTTGATCTTCTTATGTTTACATAAAGAACTAAGTTATCTTTTTAATTTTTAAATCTCGTTCAATTCCTTAATTTTCTTAGGTTTACACAAAGATCTAAGTTATTTTCCTAATTTTTAAATCTCTTTGGGTCTTGAATTAACACATTATACAATTCATACATATTTCATTTATGGATCATGATAATAGGTCATTTAAAATGAGCTATACTTGAATATTTTTTATAAGAAATTAATTTATCTGGTGACCAATGTATTCATAAATATTCCATAAAAAATTTATTTTTTCATTAACCCATAAAAAATTTATTTTTTCATTAACTACTGCAAGTTTACATTATTTAGAGTGGTGAAGTTATGAATATTCTTTTATCAAATATAATTTAGGTTTTAAATGTGTACATTAAATTTAAAATTATCATTTCATGTTAAATGAAAATTTTCTATTTAGTTTATACATTAATATCTATTTTGAATCAATGAATAATATTTATTTCATTGATATAAATATATTTTAAAATAACACATATTGATATTATATTGCGTGGTTATCTATTTTTTTTATTTCATATGTAAATAATTAATTAGTATCATATATTAAAAACAAAATTTGACATAGTGTTTAATTTTAAAAAAATTATAAAAAATAAAATAAAAATATTCATTAAAAACATATTTAGTCATATATTATTAAAATAATACAATTTTAGTAAATGAGTTAGTATAAAGAAATCAAATTTGAATTATGAGGATTGATAATCATTACCAGAAAAAAAGCATGAGGCTCAAATCCAAAACTTTGAAAAATGTCTAAAGAAGTAACCTGATTAACACAATTTTTTTTTTTATTATTATACTTATTATTAATAAGATTATCAATACTAATATAATTAATAATATAAAAATATTAACATTATTAAATATCATTTATATTATTAAATATTATTCATATTATTAAATATTACTAATATTATTGTTAATATTATTAATACTAGCAGAAACACAGACCCTAAAGCGCCTGTGCATTCGTATTTTTTTTATTATTACTATATTGTATATTATTATGTGTATTCATATCTTTTAAATATCAAATATTACTAAGTAAATATAAGATAAAAACATTTTCTCTCATCATTTATGAGTTTCAACCTACTATTTTAATAATTAAGTTGTAATAAAAAATATATTAAACAAATTTAAATTTATAACACAATAAACATAACCAATTTTGATTTGTTGTTACTAACATAAAACTAAAAAAGAGAAATATAATAATGAAAAGAAATAAAGAAGAAGAATAAGATGAGAAACTCCCTAACAAATCTTAAGAAAATATTAATTTTCAAACCCCTTTCATTTCTCCGCAAGAATGTCCTATTCAAAACGCATTCGTCTTCCCATCGATGCCCACATCAATAATGGTGTCAAGATAACTTTGTACCTATCAGTATTCAGCTTTCGGTGTACGAAAATGAAAAACATAGTAAAAAAAATTAAAATGAGTAACATTAACAATTAAACAACCAAGAAAAGAAAACTCACTTACAGAGACTAAGTCGAATGCGTGTTGTTCTTCTTACTCTTATCTTGAAGAATGAATCTTTTTATCTAATGAAAGTGATATGAACAAAAGAGATAAAGTGAGAAAGAGGGAGGAGAGAAAAACATAATAAATTTTTAAATATAAATTTAAATTGAAAAGAAACTGTGAGTGAAAACGGAAGAAATAAAGATATATTTCAAAAAATTAAATTCAAAACTGTTTTACGTTCAAAAACTCCATTCTGATAACTGTTTTAATATTTACAAAACTACAAAATAACTAAAAATAAAATTAACTTTTATATATATATATATAAAACAATTATGAAAGTATAATATATATCAAAAATATGCAGGGCCCCATTATATATAGGTATAGATTATAAATATTATTAATATTATAAATAATATTAATTTTATTAATATTTTATAAATATTATTTATATTATTAATGTTATTATATTATTAATATGATTAATAGTATTAGTATTACTAATTTTATTATTATTATTAATATAATACTAATTATATTATTATATAAATATTATTAATTTTATAATATTAATAATATGTTATACTTATTAGTTATAATTATTATTATTTTTATTATTATTTGTGAATATTATTTATGATTTTATAATTAATTATATTATAATAATATTTTTAATATTATGTATATAATTATTATGATGATAGTTTATAGGTAATAGAGATTTGTGGGTAATAGTTGGTAGGTAATAAAGATCAATGAGTAAAAGTTCGTAGATAATAAAATCTGTAAGTAATAGTTGGTAGGTAATACTGAATTTACCTACGGATTCGGATCTGTAAGTAATATCCGTAGATAATGTTGTTTGTAGGTAATGCTAAATTTATCTACGAGAATTAAAATTGCTGAGTAAAAATTCATACTATTTTTTTAATTTTTTTTTAGTGGATTCTTATTTTACCGAGGACTAGTGGTAGTAATTGATTAGTTAATTTAAATATAGTTATTTTAACCTCATTTATTTGTTGTTCGTAGGGATAAAGCTTGAATCTGATTATTGTTTCATGTATCGCTCTTCAGGTTTGTGAAGCGGTGGTGATTTTGAACGTGGCAGTGGTGGTCCACGTGGCAGACAGGGAGCGTGTTTCTCCAAGAACAATTTTGGAGAATGTTGACACGAACAATTTTGGATTTAAAATTTTGTGTAAATATATGAAGAAGAAGGAAGAAGAGGAGTGTGTATATATACACTAGTTTAGAGTGTAGAAGGTGGTGAGTGAGTGATTGCAGGTGTTCAAGTGGAGATGGCAAGTCTTCCAGATTCAAGGCTCAATGGTGAAGAGAAGAGGAAGGAAGAAGAAGAAGAAATACAAGATGAAGAAAGCTTCTTGCGTGCCATGCAGCTTGCGAGTTCGGTGGTTCTTTCGATGGCACTGCAATCGGCGACGGAGCTGGGAGTGTTTGAGGTGCTGAAAGAAGCGGGAGAAGGTGCTAAGCTCTCTGCTAAGGAAATAGCATCAAAGATTAGTTGCAGTAACCCAAAAGCAGCCTCAATGCTAGATCGTCTCCTCGCACTTCTTTCTTCTCACTCCATTCTTCACTCTTCTCTCATTTCCGACCACCGTCTTCCTCCCACCTTTAACCGGCTCTACACCATCACTCCCGTCGCCGCATTCTTTGTTCCCAATTCTGACGGAGTTTCGTTGGGGCCCGTGATGGCCTTATGCCAAGACAAAATCTTCCTACAAAGCTGGTTCAACTCTCTCTCTCAACTATTATTATCATTTTATGTTCCTTTTCCATCACAAACATATTGGTATATTTTAAATTTAATGCGGGTGATAAGTGTTGTGATAAAATAAAAGAATAAAGTCACATCATTGAGTCAAAACAGAGTTTGCTATTTCAGTATTATGATTGTATGCGATCTGCTAAATTATGTGATTGGAAGTAAATGTTTACAAGAGGATTTATGAATTGTGAGGCACTTTTGGGCACGTTTCTTCATTTGCTCAAGTGAAATAACTTTGTTTATACATTGTTAGGAGTGAGCTGAAAGATGCAATTAGGGAGGGGGGTGTTCCATTCAACAGGGTTTATGGCATTCCTGCTTTTGAGTATCCACGTTTGGACTCAAGATTCAATAAGGTTTTCAACACAGCAATGATCAATCACACCACTTTGGTGATGAAGAAGGTTCTGGAATCCTACGAAGGTTTTGAGGGCATAAAAACACTGGTGGATGTTGGTGGTGGTCTTGGGATCAACATTAACTTGATCACTTCCAAATACCCTCATATCCATGCCATCAATTTCGACTTGCCTCGTGTCATTCAAGATGCTCCTTCTTATCCTGGTATCATCCTTACACATTCCAATCCTGTGGTTCTGCAAAATTAAAAACTATCCTTATACTTGCTTATAGTCCAATACTTTCTTTGTTAATAATATATGAGGTTGAGTTTTAAAAGCAAAAGGTACCTAATATTGCAGGAGTGGAACACGTTGGGGGAGATATGTTTGAAAATGTGCCTAAAGGAGACGCCATATTTTTGAAGGTAAGTGTGGCTGTGTTACTGGGGATTTTGGTCAATTCATAATGATGGGTGGTAGGGAAATATAGTAGTATTTAATTTTAAAGGGGAGAGAAATCTCTGCTTTTATCAAACACCTTTTATTTGGTTTAAACTTCTAAACACTAAGAACGTGTTTCTTATATTGAATATGAATAACAGTTGATTGAAACTTTGATTTATTCAAACTGATGCATGAAACTTATACCAACATTATTGAATGAGCAGTGGATAGTTCATAATTGGAGTGATGAACATTGTGTGAAGCTGTTGAAGAATTGCTATGATGCAATTCCTGATGATGGAAAGGTGATAGTTGTGGAGGCAGTACTTCCAAAAAGACCAGAGACTAGTAATGCTTATAAGGAGGTTTCACAAATGGATGTTTTGATGATGACTCAGCACCAGGGAGGTAAAGAGCGTTGTGAAGAAGAGTTTATGATATTAGCAAGTGCAGCTGGATTCAGTGGCATAAGATATGAATGTCATGTGAATAATTTATGGGTTATGGAGTTCTTCAAGTAGACCACAACATATGCTATGCTCTGTTATGCTCTGTGCCCCTACTTCCTCTGCTTTATTTCAAATTGCTTGTTTATGTGTTTCATGTTTGCTTTATGCATTTTAAAATAACAGAATAATCTCATGGGGTGTGTTTTCATATTAATAAAATAAATTGAAGTATGCAAAAGATAAGATTAGAACTTTTCCATTAGAGTTTTCACTCTTTCATGAAGATAAATTTTTTATTTGAATTTATGATTTATGCACTAAGTAATCCCTAGTAGATCCAGATACATTATTGTAGATTCAGAGAAATTGATTTTAAATTATTTATTATCGTTGAAATATGTTTATTCAAAACTATAAAATTAAAAGAAAATTGTTTAATTTGTAGAAAATTTATAATATTTTTGACATGTGTTTCAACCATAAATTTTTAGAAAAAATAATACAAAATATAAATTTACCACAAGTGGAAAATAGAATAGGTGTTGGATATTTAACAAAGAGACGTGTGGAGACCATTAAGTCACCACCACAATTTTGGGCTAAGGAGATTGAAGAATATGGAATTTTGATCAGAACATTCATTTCTAGTTTTTCTTATTTTCTTATGTAAATTTGTAGAGTAGTGTAAATTAGTAATTTTTGTGTTTTTCTTATTTTCTTATGTAAATTTGTAGAGTAGTGTAAATTAGTAATTTTTTGTGTAGGATTTAATTGGGCTTGTATTTGGACTTGTACTCGAATAATGTATTAGACTTATTTTCATGAACCATGTATTATGTCAAGTTTTTCTTATTTTCTTATGTAAATTTGTAGAGTAGTGTAAATTAGTAATTTTTGTGTTTTTCTTATTTTCTTATGTAAATTTGTAGAGTAGTGTAAATTAGTAATTTTTGTGTACGATTTAATTGGGCTTGTATTTGGACTTGTACTCGAATAATGTATTAGATTTATTTTCATGAACCATGTATTAGGTCAATTAGAATAAGGTGTAAATAGAAAAAGAACGTCTAGCTAAAGTGACAATTTGACTTCATTAGATTCAATGCAATCCTCGATGAGGACATGAAGGTCCACATGGTATCTCTTTAATGAAGATGATCTCCACCAACTACCTTTAATGAAGATGATCTCCACCAACTAAGAAGGGTTACTTGTCAACCTCTAATTTAAGAGGATTTACTCCATTGTTATCATGGAGAGAATTCTCTCTAATTAGAGGAGAACACTTGTCAAGTGAGGAGTTTTTAGGTTAAACTTTTCTGAATTTTGGCATCTTTTAGCACTATAAAGCTCCTCTTCTAAAGGAGCTTAGATTAACTAGAAAAATGATGCCCAAGATTGTAAACAATTTGTCTTCTTTACTCACTTTAGCACACTATTTATTAGCACTAATGGTCTCACTTCTTGTGGGTCTCATTGACAACCAAATTATATTCTTCATTCAATTTTCTTCTTCTATTTAACCCACACAATACATTCATCCAACCGCAAAAAAAAACAAAAACTAAAATTACAAAAAGCTATATGAATTCAACAAATAGCTATGTTGATCAATTAGCTTTTTCATTTTACACCAAGTGCATTTAAAAGCATTAGTCCTCTAGAAGAGCGACAATCACAAGGAGAAACAGTTTTGAATGATGATGGTGGAAGAGAAAGTCTAAGAATTAGCACAATGCACATTTCAAGAGTAACATCATGTTAAAGGAAATAATCCCATTGACTCCAATTTGTATCCTTAATGCTTCTATTCATGCCAATATCTTTGAACTTCTTTTCAATTCATGACCTTGCTGCATATTTGGTTCACCAAGATTGCAAAATTTAGATTTATTTTTCTTAATGTTATATATAATATTATCTGAAAATGAATTGAGTTTTATTGTTGGAGATCCCACATCGACTAGAGATTAGAGCCTTTCGTTGTATATAAGTGGGTGGAAACCTCAACCCTATGAGCCGGTTTTATGGGGTTGAGTTAGGCTTAAAGTCTACTTTGTAATATTGTATCAGAGTCATTTCGAGCCTATCCTAGCGAGTGTTTGTGTTGGGCCTATCGTGTCACCCGCTATCGGACCACCCAAAATATACATAGTCCCACACACGAGTTGGCAGTCTCGGCGTGAGGGTTATGTTGGAGATCGTGGGTACAAACCTCAACCCTCTCAACCGATTTATGGGGTTGAGTTATGGTTAAAGTTCACTTTGAGATATTTACTTTACCTCTCGTAGGATGAACATAAAAGCATTCTAAATTTATGCAAGCATGAGATTGAAGAATCAGGGATATAGGAAAGTAATAACAGTTATTGGGTAACTGTTAATTATTACAGGGTATTTATTGGAGTTTCTATGTTGCACGAAAACAAGAACGATGCTTACTCTACAAATTGAAGCTTTTTGCAGGAATCCACCTCAGCAGAGTACAAAGTAAAACAGAACATAAACATAAGCTTATATGCATCCTTCAATATTTCTTTCAAGGGTATAACATAACATAAACTTATTATTAAATATATGATTATTTCTATTGTTATTAAATAATAAAACTCAAGTTAAGAATGAGGTGATTAATAAATTATTTTTATTTAATTGCATAACTTTTCATCTTTCAATTTGTTGGTTTAAATTTAATATCCTTATTTATTTTTAATGGTGTAATATTTTAATTATTTATTTATATTTATATTGGCATTTTCAGATTATGTGTGCAGTAAAATGAAATTAAGTATTTTTTTTTAAAAAATCGATTTAAAAAGAACATATTTCTCCAATATTTGCAATTTAGGTGGACCTAATATTTTTATTGAGATTTTTAAATCAAATTTCAAGTTTTTCTTGTTGGTTATAAAAAAACATTTTGGTAGTTGTGGATAATTAATTACTTTAATGATAATTAATAAAAATTCTTCTTGTGTGAGGGGCTGAAATAGTAGTATTAATCGGTTGAACAATTGATTTTTCTTCTTAAGTCAATCGTGTCGCCATCAAACTCGCACGACATCATCCCCTATCTACTTGACGATGCAGCTGCACAACGTGGGTCCAGCACACAAAGCCCAGTTGTAACTGTACCGCGAGGCGCGGTCGGAGAAGAGGAAACGGGAGTGACGTTACCGCCCACCGAGAACGCCATCTTGAGCTCCGCTAGAACTGACCAGAGAGCAAACCCTACCTGCAGAGAAGCCTGTTGAAGATGGAAGCTTTGATGTATCAAATCCACATGAAGCCTAAAACTGTGCTGCTTTCTGGGTTTGGGTTTAGATTAGGTTGTTTAGATTAGGTTGTTTAGAATCTTTGTTAAGATCACTCCTTGAAATTGAAGCCTACACAAAGCTTGATTAAATCTATTTTAAGAAACTAAGTGTTTTTTCAAGCAAAGAGAAAAAACCAGTTGATTTGTCGAAATAATCGGTTGTTTGTCACTTAGCTGGCTGGATGTTTTGAAACTGCTTTTTGAATCAGTTATGTAACTGCTTTGACTCGTTCAACCGGTTAAATCGTGGTTTCAACCGGTTAAATGTGTGTTTTCATAACAGTTTTTTGAAAACCTATTTTAACTGATTCAGTTGTTCAAATCTGCCTTAAACGACTGTTTTTCAAAGGCTATAAGTAAGGCTTTTGTTCAAATCAAAATACATAACAAATACAACAAGTATTGATTCAGATTTGAGAAAGAGATTTGGTTTTTTTGAAAGTGTTTTAAAAAAGAGCAAGAGTGCTTTCAAGCTTTATAGTGGTGACAAGTGCTGATCATAGGATCTCTGGTTCTGGTTCTATAATTCCACGTGTTTTCTATCATTGATTAGTGTCTTGTAATTGTACTTCTTTTACATACTATTTGTGTTTGAAATCCTGTAAAGACAGAGGTTGTTCTGTCTTGAGGTGTGAAGTTTTGCAAAGGGGGTGGGTAGACTTTGTGGGATTCAAAGTCACCTCTTTGTGATGTGTAGTTGTAATCTATGTTGATTACTAGTGGAAACTCAAAGGTTTGTCTGAGAACTGAATGTAGCTTAGGGATTGAGTGAAGCAGTATAAAATTTTCAGACACTGAAAACGAATTCTCCTAAGGAACTAGAGAAACAAAAGTATTGTCTAGCCAATCTTTATTCCCTTCAATGACTTTCGCCAGATTATCTGCATCTTCACAAGACAACAGTACGAAATCTTCACCAAGAAACACTAAATTCACAAAACCACATCCGCCCAAAAAGAGACTCTCCTTAATCGCTTGAAAAAATTGATTTCTTAGAAAATCTTCCAATGTAACTACTCTCCAACCACTCAGAATCCTCCATCATGACCCTAAAGATAGGCGGGGATTCATCTAAATGCTTCTGGACAGTAGCAACAACCTCCTTCTGAGAAGAATCACCACTCCCATTCTTTACCTCTTGTGCGAAAGTCCGTTGGTCCGCCTTTTGGCTCCAAACTTTTTGAGGCCCCTACGATTGCTTTTTGAAGTTACGGACTTCTCTTGACTACTCTCGCCTACTATATTTAGATATATTCACCCGTAATTTCCTATACACAATCCAAATAGTGTCTAGCTTTCTTTCCATCTCAAAACGCCCCTCGCCCCTTGAAACCTAACAAACCCAAAATGTTGGTTCCTAACGTTAAACTTCCTAGATATAAACACATCCAAAACTCTATCCCATCTTTAAAATTTTTTTCAAAAATCCTTTTCTTCATACTCATGAGAAAAATTAGTAAAGAAAAACGAAGTATCTGTCATGGTTGATGAACTTACATTTTCTCTCTCTCTACATTCTAGTGCACCAAGGAGACGTGAATCAAAGTCAAAAAGAAGCAGATCCGAAAGAAGACGTCTAACCGAAGTCAACCGGCGAGAACACAAATCATTAAAGACTATGAAAAATAAAATTATAATTAATTTTAAAAGATGTTTAAAACTCTATATGGGTTGAGACGTCTGTACGATAAAGCATTTTCATTGGATGGTATAATAGTGAAAAACTACGGTGTTACTGAGCGTGTTATCTGCATAGAGTACGAATAAGATATTTTAGACCTCTTATTTATTGATCATGTTGCACGTACGTACTGTGTTCCCTTCTCTTCTTCTCTCTCTTGCTTTCTCAACGGAAGAAGAAGAATAGTGTGTGAAGATGGCAAGCCTTCCAGATTCAACTCTGAATGGTGAAGAAAAGAGGATGGAAGAAGAGATACAAGATGCAGAAAGCTTCTCGCGTGCCTTTCAGCTTATGAGTTCGATTGTCCTTTCGATGGCGCTGCAAACGGCGACGGAGCTGGGTGTGTTTGAGGTGCTGAAAGAAGCGGGTGAAGGTGCTAAGCTTTCTGCTAAGGAAATAGCATCAAAGATTAGTTGCAGTAACCCACAAGCACCCTCAATGCTAGATCGTCTCCTCGCACTTCTTTCTTCTCACTCCATTCTCAACTCGTCCCTCATTTCCGACCACCGTGTTCCTCCCACCTTTCACCGGCTCTACACCATCACTCCCGTCGCCGCATTCTTTGCTCCCAATTCTGATGGAGTTTCGTTGGGGCCCATGATGGCCTTGGGCCAAGACAAAATCTTCCTACAAAGCTGGTTCATCTCTCTATATATCTCAATTATTAAAAATTATAAATAATTAAAATATTAATATTTATTGAGGTATAAGGTGGAGTATGAAAAAAAAAAAAAATTTTGATATTATTATATTTTATCACCCTTTCCATCACAAACATATTTGTATAATTTAAATTATACCAACAAAAAACTAGTGATGATTCTTTACAAACTTTTTCATGGTCCGTGTGCAGTTTGTTTGTCGTTGGTCCACTCACCAACTATTGGACAAAATTACATTGTTTACACTTTTGACTCCTTGTTGCAATCTTTCATTCTCTATCTTGCTAATCATTGGGAGATAATAGTTCAAATTTAATGCGGGTGATAAGTGTTGTGATAAAATAAAAGAATAAAGTCACATCATTCAGTATTATGATTTTCTGCGATCTGATAAATTATGTCATTGGAAGTAAATGTTTCCAAGAGGTTTTATGAATTGAGAGGCACTTTCGGGCACATTTTTCTTCATTTGTTCAAGTGAAATAACTTTGTTTTTACATTATTAGGACGGAGCTGAAAGATGCAATTAGGGAGGGGGGTGTTCCATTCAACAGGGTTCATGGCACTCATGCTTTTGAGTATTCACGTTCGGACTCAAGATTCAATAAGGTTTTCAACACAGCAATGATCAATCACACCACTTTCATGATGAAGAAAGTTCTGGAATCCTACAAAGGTTTTGAGGGCATAAAAAGATTGGTGGATGTTGGTGGTGGTCTTGGAATCAACATTAACTTGGTCACTTCCAAATACCCTGATATCCATGGCATCAATTTCGATTTGCCTCATGTCATTCGAGAGGCTCCTTCCTATCCTGGTATCATCCTTACACATTCCAATCCTGTGCTTCTGCAAAATTAAAAAAAAAAATGTTATTTGGTTAACTTTGAGTTTTACAAGACAATAATATTAAGAGTGTGTAGTATTTACTTTCTAATATTACAGGAGTGGAACACGTTGAGGGAGACATGTTTGAAAATGTTCCTAAAGGAGACGCCATATTTATGAAGGTAAAGTGTGAGTGAGGAGGGAAATATATGAATAATAGTTGGTTGAAAGTTTAATTCAAAGTGATGCATTATACCAACCTCATTCAATGATTGTACAGTGGATCCTTCATGATTGGAGTGATGAAGATTGTGTGAAACTGTTGAAGAATTGTTATGATGCAATTCCTGATGATGGAAAGGTGATAGTTGTGGAGGCAGTTCTTCCAAAAATACCAGAGACTAATAATGCTTATAAGGCAGTTGCACAATTGGATGTTGGGATGATGACTCAGCACGAGGGAGGTAAAGAACGGTGTGAAGAAGAGTTCATGGAATTGGCAAGAGCAGCTGGATTTAGTGGCATCAGATATGAATGTCATGTCAACAGTTTATGGGTTATGGAGTTCTTCAAGTAGACTACACCACATGTTTCCTCTGTGTTATTTCTAATTTCTTGTTTATGTGTTTCATGTTTGCTTGTATGCATTTTAAAGTAACAGAATAAGCTCATGGTGTGTATTATATTATGCTATGTTCACTTTTCATATTAATAAAGAATAAAATTAAAAAAAATTTAAAGATGTGAAAGATAAATCACTCCGCTTCCACTAGAATTTGATCACTTTATTTTTTATAAAAAAATAAATTATTTAATATTATGATTTAAACACTAAGTAATCCCTCTTTTCATTAAATTTTCTTAGTATGTAAACATTAACTTTAACTTTTTTTTTTAACTAAAACTTTACATTTTGAGTAATCCTTGTCAAAATGTACAAGTTTTTCACATTTTTTTTTTATCAACAAAGAATAAAATTAAATTAAAAAGGATACAAAGGGGTATCCCAACCCTTTACACACTCCAAACCATGTTTTAAGACTTCAAAAAAGAGCACCCAAAAACAGGAGGAAAAAAACTATTGCATAAGTAAACAACCTACTGCAACCCCATTCTGTTTCTATTATTCTGTTGGAATGTTGCAGAAAACACTTAACAGCATTACAAACCACCAAGAAA
>Ga0123342_1007723_pt1 | contig 14045 bp, 10 predicted proteins | sample Turbeawhitnodule_FD_89960 | JGI IMG/M metagenome (GOLD analysis project Ga0123342, IMG submission 89960) | Root nodule microbial communities of legume samples collected from Mexico - Turtle bean Mexico white nodule | ecosystem: Host-associated > Plants > Roots > Nodule | place: Mexico: Nepantla...
CTGTTCATTTTCACATAAATCGATTTATTTTCTGTAAAACTGGGTTAAACATTGTTTCTGCGAAGAAGTTTTAAAAGGTCAATTCACCCCCCCTCTTGAACTTTGGCACTATTAATCCCAACATCACTGACTTGGTCGTCAGAGTCTTGTCAACAGGTAGAGCCCTTTCTGTCTCAACGGAGCCGCGTTAAAGAGCAACAATAGGAGACAGATCAGAAGCGGAGCTCTCCATCAAGTCCAACCGAGATCAACTGCGAGAACAGTTGTGAATGCCTTTACGCGATTACTTATGCGACTACCAATGCATATGCAAATATTGTACCACTTAAATTGATTCACCTTTATACCCTAAACATGGAGTAATTAACATAACAAAATCTAATTTACTTAGGTGAATCTAAGTATAAAGGACTAAGAAACTGTAAAATTTGATGGCTTAAACAAGAGAGGGGTGAATTGTTTATAAAAGTTTTTCGCAAATGATAACTAAGAATGAAGTTCTTTAATGATTTATAGAAAGGAGAATCAGAGAAGCCAAAAGAAATAAGCTATTAAAACTGTTATCAGTAAATCAATCGATTAATATTACGATATAACCGGTTGTTTATATTATAGAGACAAAAGCAAGTATAAGCAGTTTGTAAAGTAGGAATATCAACCGGTTGAAAATACAAAATAATCGGTTGATTTTGACATCATATCAAATACCAAACAAATTATAATAGAGAGAAAGAGAGAGAGAGAGAGAGAGAGAGAGAGAGATTCACACAATTAGATTATACTGGTTCACTCAACCCTGAGCTACATCCATTCCTCAGAACACCCTCTTTGCAACACTTCACACCTCAAGCCAGAATCCCAGTAACTTTACAGGATTTTACCAACACATACACAGGTTTATCAAAGTACAATTACAGGAAACTAAGCATGAATAGAAAACACCTGGAATTACAAAACCAAAAGCCTTGTGATCAATTCTTGCAACAGAGCAAAGCTTTATCAACAATCTTGCTAAACTTTGAAAAACTTCTTTCAAAAAGAATCTTTAAACTCTCTCTTGATTTCACACCAATGTGTTAAACTTGTATTTCAAACATTTGAAAGAAGGCTATATTTATAGCATTTGAAATCTAGTCGTTTATGACAACATAACATAGTCAAATCAGTTTTGTTCTCATTTAAAACAGTTGAAACAGGTTTTCAAAAAACTGTTAGCAAAGCACTCATTTAATCGGTTGAAACCACGATTTAACCGGTTGAATGGGTCAAGTAGTTACATAACCAATTCCAAAAACAGTTTCAAAAGCTCATTGCCAACTAAGTGACAAACAACCGATTGTCTCGAATATTCAACCGGTTGTTTTCCCTTTGCATGGAAAAACACTTTGTTTCTTTTAAAACTGATTGATTAAGCTTTGTGTAGGCTTCAAGGACTGATCTTAACAAAGATTCTACACAGCTTTAAACTAAACCCAAACCCAGAAAGAAGCACAGCTTCAGGCTTCATGTGGATTTGATACGTCAAAGCTCCCATCTTCAACAATCTCCCCCTATTTGATGGAGACAAATCCTTGGGATGCTTTTAGGAATGTTCATTGTTTAGAATTTGTTCTCGTCAAGCTCGGACATTATCCGGGTACGCTGGTCTCCGATTACACAGGTGAGGAGTGGGTGAGTATAACCATAACGGAACAAGTTTCTGTCTATCAGAGTATATCTCCCCGAGTTTCTCTTGACAATTTTGGCCTTTGCGAGCTTAGAGGGAAGCAATCCATCGACGAGGTACCGTTTATATACAGTCAACCAGGTCTCCTCAATCCTGATTTGCATAACCTCAGAAGATTCCTCTTCGAGAACTTCACCAATAGTTATTCTTGGTACCTTCAATGTTTCCTGGACCATCGAACGATGCCTTCTCTCTGGATCTGGATTGATTTTCCAAACCTCCAGTTGTCTTGGGCGACTTTAGGGTCTCCTAGATTACCGATTGCTGCCAACCTCCCTTTCCTGAACTGGCCAACTTGGACAGTAAGTCTACTCAGGACATTTGTACTCTAGGGACATGGACGAGGTCAAAAGTAGAGAAAGCCTCGCTTAAGATTCCCACATACCTGAAGTACGACGCTAGTTGTGGGTCCTTGGCTAGATACTGGCCTATGATTTGCCCGGTTATGAGCAATGAATCACTGTTTGCCAACAGGCTCTGAGCTCCCAACCCATTGGCCAACAACATTCCAACTATCAAGGCCTCATACTCAGCTTGATTGTTGCTCGCCTTAAAGGCGAACCTGAGGGCTTGTTCGATTAAGAGTCCGTTTGGTCTTTCTAGAATGACCCCAACTCCGCTTCCTTGTTGGTTGGAGGATCCATCAACTAAAAGGACCTATTGGTAACTGTTAGGATCGGGTTGGCAGTCCTGGGATGAGAGTTCCACCATAAAGTTTGCATATACCTAGCCTTTGACGGGCCCTCATGGTTCATACTGTATGTCAATTCAATAGCCCAGCAAACCATCTGACTTGCAATGTCTGGCTTTTGGAGAACCTTACAGATGGGCAAGTCGGTCATTACAATCACAGTAAAACTTTGAAAATGATGTCGCAATCACCGATCAGCGAACACTACACTAAGGCAGCTTTCTCAATAGCCTGATATCGAATCTCAAGTCCCTGCAGTACTTTGCTCGCAAAATAGATCAGTTTCTGAATCTTCTCCTGATTTTGCAAAAGAACTGAGCTAATGGCCCGATCTATTATCACAAAATATCATCGTATAGGGATTTCATGAATCGTCTTACCAAGAACTAGGGGACTAGCCAAATACTCCTTGAGCTTGACAAAGGCCCTTTCACATTCATCAATCCATGCGAAACGATTGTTCTTCTCGAGACAATAAAATTAGGGATACCCTTTATCTCCACTGGCTAACAAGAAACGGGACAGGGTGGCCATGCGGCCGGTCAGCTGTTGCACCTCTTTCACATTGGCGGGACTCCACATCTCTGATGGTTATGCATTTATCCAGGTTTGCTTCTATTCCTCTCTCGGTCAGTAGAAAACTGAGGAACTTCCCTACTTCAACACCAAACACACATTTATCAGGATTAAGCTTCAAATTATACCTTCCTATTGTGGCAAATGGTTCCTCAAGGTCGACAATGTGTTGGTCTTCCTATTTCGAGGTGACGACCATGTCGTCTACGTATGCCTAGACATTGCGCCCGAGCATTGCTGACAGAATTCGATCCATGATTCGTTGATAGGTCAACCCAACATTCTTTAAGCTAAAGGGAAAAACCTTGTAGCAATAACTGGCGACCTCGGTCATGAAAGCTATCTTACTCTCATCCTTTAGGTGCACACGAATCTGGTTGTACCCTGAAAACGCATCTAAAAAACTCAACAAACGACAACCTGATGCATTGTCAACCAGGGAATCCATGTTTGGCAAAGGATAGGAATCCTTGGGACAAGCCTTGTTCAAATCAGTGAAGTTCATACACATTCTCCACTTTCTGTTTGCCCTTTTAACCAAGACAACGTTTGCCAGCCACTTGGGGTATTGGATTTCCCTTACATGGCCAGCAGCTAGAAGCTTCAGCGTTTCTTCTCGAATGATAAGGCACTTTTCTTCATTGAATTTTATTCGTCTTTGGATCACAGGCTTAGCTCTTTCGTCCATCACTAACCGGTGGCACAGGAAATCTGGGTCTATCTCGAGCATGTCCACGGATGACCATGCAAAGGCGTTCATGTTCTCCGAGATATTGGTTATTTTGTCCTCTAACTCCTTACAAAGTGAGATACCGAGCTTGAACTTTTTTCCCTTTATTACCTTCTCACAATCTTTTTCAGCAGGTCCAAGTCATCTTTCGTTGCTGACGTCGGCCTCGACTATCCATCCTCGCTTTCCATGCTGGATAGCAACTGTGTAGGTTCCCCTACAATTCTTCAAGCTACTCTCATAACATTTTCGAGCCATCTTCTGATCAGCCTTTATCGTAATCACTTTTCCTTCAGCTAATGGCAGTTTCATCTTCAGGTGGGTTGTTGAGGCCAATGCACCTAGCCTATTCAAAGCAAGTCGGCCTAGGAGTAGGTTGTATGCAGAGAATGCATTGACGACAATATACTTGATGGTAACTATTCTGGCCGAGCTTTCATCGGAAAAGGTTGTCCCCAACTCGACGTATCCTCACACCTCTACTTGGTCACCAGCGAAACCAACTAAACATACATTGTATGGCCTAAGTTGTTATAGAGATATCTGCAGATTGATAAAAGTTTCCCAGAACATTACATCCGTTGAGCTTCCCTAATCAATTAAAACTCTATGCACCTTTCGTCCTACAGTGATAACAGATATCACCACGGGATCATCTTCATAAGGGAACACATCCGTCAAATCGGCTTTTGTGAAGCAAAGAGAAAGCTCAGTGAGGTCGTTGAGCTCCTTGACATCTAGGGACACTACTAATCGAGCATAACACTTGCGCTTTGATGCTGAGCTCCGGCCTCTAGAGAATCCTCCCGCAATGGTGTTGAACTCTCCTAGGACTAGAGCTTTGTGCCTTTGGTCCGAGGATGCGGCTTCCCCCTACAACCCATCTTGGCCAACCTCGAGATATTCTGCCAAGAGGCCCTCTTTAATAAAGTCTGCCAACTGCTAACTGAGGGCGATGCATCGCTTAATTCCATGTCCATAAGCTTGGTGAAAATCACACCACATATCCTTTTGTGATCCCAAAACCGGCCTATCTTTAGGGGAAATTTCAAACTTTCCTTCACTCCAGGTATTCCGATGAGTTCTTTACAGGATACCCGAAACCTAGGTCTGACTGACGTTTCTTCTCCGTCGTTCACCTTAGGTTCATTGTTCTTGGCAACATAGGGGACGTACCTCTGATCCGCTCTTTTCTCGATGGGTGCTTCTCTACTCCTGGCATAACGATCCCGGTTGTTCTCCTTGTACTTGGTTTGCTTCTAATGCGAGCTGCCATTATTCCTGAGCACGGCTTCCTCGGCTTCAATGTGGGCGGTAGCTTGCTCCATACCTCGGCCAACGTTTCTGCCAGGTTCCTGATTAATGATTCACTAAACGGGTTTCTTGCCATCCCCTGTACAAAGGCAACGACTTCCATCTCTTCATCCTGAGTGTGGAGTCTTATTGAGACTGCACAGAATATGTTTAAATATTCCTTGAGCGACTCCCATTCCCCTTGCTTGATATTGAAAAGATCGTAGGGATGTGGAGGGTTGACCCTATTGGTTGAGAACTGCTCTTTGAACATTCTGCAAAACTAAGAGAAAGAGGTGATTCAACAATTCGGTATTCCGCTAAACCATTGCAAATTTGTTCCTGTTAGGGATGGCAAAGTGGGGCGGGCCATGCGGGCTGGCCCGCGGCCCGCAGGTAAAAAACGCGGGGCGGGCTAACCTTTTCAACCCGCTAACCCGCATTAGCCCGCGACCCACGCGAGCCAGCAGCGGGGCGGGGCGGGCTGACCCGCTAACCCGCAAGAAAAAAAAATGTCATTATTTTAATGTGTGCAGATGACGGGGAAGATTATAATTATGAAAAAATTGATGAAAGTTCTTCTAAGGCGACATCCAATGTTATTGAAATGGAAGAATGTCAATAATGTTTATGTTTAATGTTTTTTAATTAATGTTTATGTTATGTTTTATGTTTTGAAATTAGGTATGTTTAATGTTTTGGAAGTGGAAGAATAGTGATATTTGATATTTATCTTAATGTTTAATTTTTTAATGTTTGACTATGTTTGAAAAGCAAGAAAAAAAAATTTGGATTTGATAGTAACAAATATATAGGTTTAATTTGACAATTTTTTAAGAACAAAATGTAAAAAAAAAATATTTAATTTAAAAAAAAACGTGGGTTGGCCCGCAAACCCGCGGGCCAACTCTTATGCGGGGCGGGTCGGAAATTCTAACCCGCAATAACTTTGCGGGGCGGGCCAACCCGCCCCACATTTTTGCGGGCCAAGTGCGGGGCGGGCTGGCCCGCTTTGCCACCCCTAGTTCTTGTGAATGTACCTGTTCACGCCGAAGACCCAAACATCTTCGTGCACCTCTGACAACTTCGTGTCCAAGAACCCTGTCTCTGCGTTCCCTCCCTCGATGAACAAACACCTGCAAGAAAGAGACAAAAGGCGCCCTCGCGGCCATTTTCACTCCGACGTTCAAGTCAAACTCTCGGGCAATGAAACACCAAAAACTCTTAACTCTCTCTCTATTACTTGCATTAGAAATGTGTGATACATACTAACCAAAGCGTAGTGCATACCAGTCAAAGCGTACCTTGTTATGTTTGTTGTTACTCCTTATATACCTTTCAGTGTCCCTGTCCTCTTGCTAACTTGTGACTTAAGCATACTGTAGGTGCATCTTAGCGACACTATCACCCAATCTTAGGGCCATCTAGTGCGTAAGACTACCTTGTCGAAGCGCAACTAGCGCGGGATGACCGCTTGGATGCCAACTTATGCACCCAATCTCTGGGTCATCCGCCCTGGGAGTTCCCTGCCTTACTCATGTGCATGCATGCAAATCATCCCTGGGATGTGACCCTTACGAGTCATCTCTTTCCCAGTGACTCTTTGACGGTGACGCGTACTGTCGCGTTTCCTACACCTCATGCACGGAACCCTCGTGACCTAGGCTTCTCGTTGCTAATAACTGGAATGTGGCTTGGAAACCACCTTTTTCGATTTATCTCTGTTGTTCGAGTTACCGATGTCTGAGGCCTCCTCGCCCTTCACCCCGACGCCGAGCACGCCTTGGACAACTTGGCCCACGTGCTTCGCGAGACACTAGCCCATGCTCTTCGTGAGACCCAACCTTCGGGGCCCCACCATAACTGTGCTCAACACCCGAGTCCTGTTGGGTTCAATAGTGTCAAAGTTCAAGAGGGGGGGGGAATTGAGCTTTTAAAACAGATTCAGATTTATCACAGGTCAGGAGAAATAAATCAATTTATTTAACAATGAACAAATTTATTTTTATACTGTTTATGTATTAAGACGTTTATATCAGTTAAGTGATTTTTTATTTTAAGCAAATTGATTCGTAAGCTACACTCACATTGTTTTTAGAGAGGAACAATGAAAACAAAACCAGTGAACTTCAACTTTTAAAGCAAGTGATAAACGTTCAATTACAAGCTTGACAATTAATTGGGTAAACTTCCACAAATCAAACGGTTCCAATTGTATTCAACAGTTCATACACTTTTTAAAAGAATCAAACAGTTTTTTCCAGAAATTAAGAACAAAACGAACAAGCCCAGAAAGAACAGATTTATTTTTAATTGAACAGATTCAATTTCTGACAGATTAACAGATAAAGTAGTAAAAGAGTGCAGGGATGAAGAGAAATTGAACACACAACGATTATACTGGTTCACTCAAATGAGCTACATCCAGTCTCACCTAATTCAAGGTGTAATCCACTAAACAAACTAATCAAAACACTTACACAGCCACTGTTCTTGAACCCTACAAGAACTTGGCACACTTTGCTGAAAAACACTATACCAGCACACACAACTCTTCAAGAAACCCTATCAAGAAGAGTTTTACAATCACACTTTACAGCAAATTGAGATATGAAACGAATACCCCTGATAGAGAATGCAGAAATTTGCCTTAGACCAGTAGAACAGATTGCTCACACAGTGACAACACCTCTAGTCAAGCCTTAAAACCAACCAAGAACAAGCACACTTTGTAATTTGAAAAATCTTTCAAGAACCCGTGTCAATCCTCTGAAATCTCTTTTGTCTCAGTTGTAAAAACCAGTTTTCTCAACTATATCAACAACATTTTAAAGCCAGAACAAACTCTCTTTTTATAGGAAAACATTTTATAACAAACTTTCAAAAAACAGTAAAGCTGTTACAAAAAGAACAAATTGAAAATAAAATGAACAGATTTATTTTCAAAGGCAGTGAGAGATTTTATTAGATGTAGGAGACTTAGTCAAACACCCTGGTGCAAGGATAAAGTTGTAAAAAACCTTTTAAGAAACATGGCACCAGACAAAAAATAATCTATTCATTTACGGATGAACAGATTCATTTTCAAAAACGATAACAAGAACTTTTTAACAAGTGAAACACAATCGTTTTGATGGAATGAAGACTTAGTCAAGATATTTGATGCATAAAACATGATTTTCAAAAAACACTTAATCAAGGCATCAGTTTAAGAAAAGAATCTATTCATTTAGAGAAGAACAAATTCATTTTCTATGCAGTAAAGGATATTTTTACAAAACATGTGAAAAAACATTTTCATAAGACTTGTGCTTGCTCTTATCACATGGTTAGGGGTTACGAGGTGGATTACTCAGCAAAAAGCCTACTTTAAACAACCTCTAATCTATACCTTAGACATCCTTAAAGCAAATACAAACACTAAGGAAAAATACACATTTGGCTTCATCAAACACTTGTCTTGAAAGGCAACATCCATCTTCAACAAGTCTGAGGACTGGTCGGTACAGTACCCATTAGCATTTTACACCAGATTGCATTTGACCCTCCCAAGATGATCATCTGAGCCCTAAAAGCCTTTAAATGATTTTATGGGTTCTCTACACCGAAAAAGAGTGTGATTTTTGGTGTGATGTAATCAGGAGGCACAGACTCCTCCATGATTTGCTGAGAGAACGACTTGGGGTCATCTCTTGATGACAAGTCCGGGGGACATTCCCAGGTGGGGTGACAGCCTTGTCGGTACAAGTTCCTTCGCAATTTCTTCTTGGTCTTGCGTAATTATTCATAAGCCTTTGCATGCTCCTCTATGGTCATTCGAGAGGCCTCAATCTCTGCCATAAATTGAGTTTGGCTGCGTCTCCTCTCGAAGACGCTCCTAGTTAGCTCAGGCTTCCGCGCATAGCTGTTCTTGCTCGGCCTTGACTTCTTCCCTAATTCGCTCTTGTTCACGTCGATATTCTTCGTTGGATTCTTGAAGGGCCCTCATGGCCTCCATAAGTTGTTGCAGGGCGGGGGCCTCGCCTCCTTCAGATCCCACGGGTCCTTGCCTCATATTACTCATCACGTTGGAACGACATTGGAATGCTTATTCGCGGTAGTGGGTGGGATCAAGTTTTACCGGGCCCCATGGTGGGCGTCAAATGTACGCGTCGGTTCTCCTTGGTTGAGCTTAGAAGTGAGATCCAAACTGAGTGTCTTCGCTTTAAGGTTAAACTGAGTTGTTGATCTGGACGAGCACTTTGTGACAACGAGGGGTGCTCCACCTGTTGACAAGACTTCGACGATCAAGTCAGTGAAAGCATTCAACAATGAGTATATTAGTGTAGGGCTTAGCAAAAGCTTACCTTTACCCGGAATCTTAAACCCCTTTTATAGACATTCCTTCAACAATTTCCATCAATGAGAATATAATCACAATAGTCAGAATATATCTTCAACCACAATATAATTCAACAGTAACAATATAATTCAACAATAACAATATTCGGTTAACGTGTACCTAGTATTTTCGAGTACCAACATTCTCAACCGTTTTTACTTGCATTTAATAATGTGCTTCAACTAATTCAATTATTCCTTTTGTTATTTTTAATTATCTTTTCCACGTAGACTTACTAAAAAACTGAATTATCATTGCAAGGAATTAATGGACCCATCTCTGACCAGACTGAGTTGAGCATGACTTATTCAATCGAGCTGACCATACGTAAATGTTTGGACCGAAATCCGAGCACTCCTGACCAATAAACAAACACTTATCCTAATTTACTATTTTTTTTTCTATTACTTCTTCCTTCTCCAATGACAATAACAATAAGCAACCTTAAACCTCTACGGAGGTTTAGCTAAATTGGTTTTATCGCTTAGATTTATAAAATGTATATTTTATAAAATAAGAATATGGAAAAAAAAATTTAAAAACTTAAAATTAGTTTATAATTTACTAAAATTTTATTATATTAGTTTGTTAAAAAATCATATATTTTTTAAGTTTATACCTAAGTTACTTTAGCTTATGAAAAAATTTATTTTACCTTTTGTAGCTTTTTTTGTATTTTAGAAATGTTTAGAAAGAAATTTCTTGAAAAAAAACGATTAAAAATAATGTTTCCGACGCTATATGTAGAACGTGATATGTAAGACATTTAAAGTTTTGAAATTTTGTCTACTAAATTGCAATATTTTCCAAAATCTCTTATACATTATCAGTACAAAGTCATTTTCTTTTTCAAGTAATTTTGTCCACAACAATTGCAGTATCTTTGAAATAAATATGTGCTATCAAATCAAAGTCATTTTTTTTATTATTAATTTCCAATAAGAAAGTCTTCGTCTTTATCTCTATTGTGAATTTGAAGTCATTGCTATTATAGCCATAATGAAAAATGAGGAAAAATATTTAAAAGTGTTTTTCTAACTTATTTTAGGAAAAAAATATTTTTTTTACCAGTTTACTATTGAAGAAAAAATATTTTAAAAAATTAAAATCAAATTTTGAGTGAATTTTTAAATACTATTAAATTTAAAAATAATTTGTGCTCAGACGAAATCATATTTTTCATAAAATAAAAGTATATAATTAGGATTATATTGATTTTTATATGTAAATTACATGTGACATATCTGATGGGTTAAATTTAAAATTTAACAAACAAAAGGTCTTAATATTCTCCAAAAGTTCCATGAGTTAAGTAATTGTGTTTACTTTGATATTAGGATTTTTTTATCTACTTTCCAGACATCAAAATGGATGTACTCAAAATAGTTTTAAATTGGATATAGATCATAAATTCACACTTAAAATCAAATAAGGTATGGAACTTTTAAAAACCTCTTAAAAAGTGTAGTTTTTATCTTTTTTAGCATTACACTTCAATTATTATAAGAAAATAATTAAATAAAAATTAATTTTAAACATAAAAAATATTAATTACTAAATTAAATACTAATTTATAAACTAAAAATTTATTAGTATATAAAATAATTTTTACTCTTATTAAAAATTTATACACTAGATTTATATATCAGATTAGTTATCAAAATTTTATCTAAATTATTAGTGATTAATTTAAAATTTAAAGTAATTAGTAGTTAAATCTTGATAATTAATCATATATACTCATTTAAAAATTATTTTATAGAATTCTATTAATAATATAAATTACTTTATGTTCTAATAAATTTTTAGTTTATAAAATAATATTTAACCTAGTCAATATAGTATTTAATTATTTTTTATTTTTAAAATTAATTTAGTTATTATTTAATTATTTTTTTAAAATTTTAGATTTAAATTATATTACATTCGTCATCCAATTAGATTAAATTTAAATTATTTTTTGAAATTAGATTTAAAGGATAAATAGTTTTTTTTATCTCAGTATGTTTTTTCACCAAGTCCCGCAATTTTAAAGTTTTGAATTTGATTTCAATGTTATTTAAAATAATCAATGTAATAACTTTTCTTAAGTTCATGTATATCAATTGTAGTGAGACTTTATTCCTAATCATACTCAACAACTTTTATTATAAAACTAAAATGATATTCTATACTTGAAAAAAATCAAAATAAAAAGACAGTCATACTTGATATGAGAAAGAGTTAAAAATAATTACCTTGTTTAATTACGTAGTTCAAAGTTAATAGCATATTGTAATCAATTTTGAAGTCATTTTGTTATTTTGGTTCTTTTAGAAGACTTTTAAAGTCATCTTCCTATAACTTTGTTAATTTAAAGCTGTGGTCCCGTTTTTTTTTATAATTTTGCTTGGCTATTATTTTGCAATTACATTTTTATCAAATTCCGCTTCGAAATTCATGTGAGTTTTAGCAATAAAAAATTGCAGAAATTCTTTAAAAAATATTTTAAGATATTTTAGTGGTTATATAACTTTAAAAGTTTAGAGAAAGAAGAATAACTTGTACAATTTATTTTACGCAACTCAATAAATTGTTTTACGTTTATTAGATTAAATTTTTTCTTTTTTCATGTTTTAGTTTTTTTTATACATTAATTTTTAACGTTAATTTTAAATCTTTCAAATTTAATATTTTATACTTCTAAAGAAATTATTTTAGTCATTTTTAACTAAAAAGTAGATGAGTACATCTACCGACAGTTTTGTTATTTAACGATTATATTAAAAATATACAATAAATATTTTTAAATAAAAAATACTAAATTAAAATTTTAAAACATAGTATACCACAACACAAAAATACAAAAAACATAAAGTAGTAACTAAGTAAGTTTTAGTTCCGTATATTTTTAGTTTTTAATGGAAGTTACAAAATTTGAGTTGAAAATTTCTTAAAATCTTCCCCCAAAAGTTACGTTTTTTTTATAATAATTATGAAATTTGGTTGCATTATGTATGAAATTAAAGATAGGTTGATGAGAGTTGTGTGTAGTTAGGAATGCTATAAATATGGGTTATTGGGAATGGTAAATTCAGCAACATCATCATCTCCTTAGAGTTTGATAGTTGAGTGTGTGTTTGTGATGATAAGCACTAGAGTGTCAATGATGAGTCCAATTGGTTTCAAAGTCATAATATTTATGCTGTGTTTGGCGTTCCAGGTTGTTCCTGGTGAACAGGAAATGAGGTGCTTACAAAGGGAGAGGGAAGCACTTCTCCAATTCAAAGCTTCCCTTCTTGATCCCAATGGCATGCTCTCCTCATGGACCACTGCTACTGATTGTTGCCAATGGAAGGGGATTCTCTGCAGCAACCTCACTGGCAATATCGTAAGCCTCGACCTTCACGCTGAGTATGATTATGAAACTTATTCAAGATCTTATATCAGAGGAGAGATCCACGAGTCATTGATTGAGTTGCAACAGTTAAAGTATTTGAACCTCAGTTCGAATTATTTTCCAGACAGCCATATCCCAGATTTTCTTGCTTCTCTCTGCAACTTGAGATTCCTTGATCTTTCACAATGTGAATTTGTCGGAAAAATTCCAAATCAGTTTGGGTCTCTTTCTCATTTGAAATACTTGAATCTTGAATGGAATTATCTTGAGGGTTCAATCCCTCCTCAACTCGGGAATCTTTCCAAGTTGGAGTATCTTGATCTCAGATGGAATAAGTTTGAAGGAAATTTACCATCCCAATTCGGGAATCTTTCTAAATTACAGAAGTTTTATCTTGGGGGATCTTACGATGGAGTTCTCGAAATCAACGATGGAGGTAAGCTGCTGTCTAATCTCATTTCTTTAACCCATCTTTACTTGTGGTCCATTCGTGGTCTTAATAGTTCTCATACTTGGCTTCAAGAGATTGTCAACCTACCAAAACTAAGAGAACTAAGCTTATTTGATTGTAGCCTTTCCGATCATTTTATCCTTTCATTGAGGCCTTACCAATTCAACTTTTCTACTTCCCTTTTGGCCTTTGGTCTTTCTGGGAACACCTTCACGTCACCCGTGATATTCCCATGGGTGTCAAATATCACTTCCAATCTTGTTGAGCTAGACCTTAGGGATAACAACTTGGAGGGTTCTGTATCAAATCATTTTGGCATGGCAATGAATTCTCTCGAGCACCTTGACCTTTCCTTTAATAGTTTCAAGGGTGAGGTTTTCAAATCCTTCAAGAATATATGCACCTTACATTCTTTAAGAATGTACGAAAACAATTTGACTGAAGACCTTCCACAAATTCTTCATAATCTGTCTAGTGGTTGTATTAGATACTCGCTACAAGATTTGGATTTGTCAAATAATAAAATTGTTGGATCATTATCTGATCTTTCAGCGTTTTTAGCTCTAAAGTCATTGGATCTTTCAAGAAACCTATTAAATGGAAAGATAAGGGAAGATATAAAATTGCCATCTCAATTGGAATTTTTATCAATCTCATCAAACTTTCTAGAAGGTAGAATTCTAAAATCATTTGGAAATGCATGTGCTTTGCGCACATTATACATGACGAATAATAACTTGACTGATGATTTTTCAATGATAATACATCACTTGTCTGGATGTGCTAGACACTCACTACAAGAATTGAACTTGGGAGAA
>Ga0123342_1007724_pt1 | contig 14045 bp, 15 predicted proteins | sample Turbeawhitnodule_FD_89960 | JGI IMG/M metagenome (GOLD analysis project Ga0123342, IMG submission 89960) | Root nodule microbial communities of legume samples collected from Mexico - Turtle bean Mexico white nodule | ecosystem: Host-associated > Plants > Roots > Nodule | place: Mexico: Nepantla...
ACATGCTTCTTGTAAGCCTTTGAGGTGGGCTTTGACCTCCATGGGCGTCCTCCACTTGAGCCTCAACCTCTTCTTGCTCTTGATGATTGGCCTCCATGTCCACTTGAGCTTGATCTCCATCAATTTTGCATATTCAACAAAATTACAAAAGAAATAATCTATGCTACTTTTGACAAGAATGTAAAAAGCTATTCTACGCAAGAAACTTGCCTTCTTGGAGCATGTAGAGGTAGGTCTCTCTGCCATCAGTAGCAGTGTTCCAATCCTCTTCAAGCTTTCTAGCCATGACCCTAGTGTTTGCCCCAATATGGCATGGTGATTGGCTTTAAGTTGTAGTGATGCTTGGACCTCTTCCATTAATCAATGTTGTTGGTAGTAACAATACTGATGGTACCATCAATGTTGTGGGTAGTAACACTACTGATGATACCATGAGTGTTTTTGGTAATATTGATGGTACCATCAGTGTTGTTGGTAGTAACAAGACTGATGGTACCATCAGTGTTGTTGGTAGTAACAAGACTGATGGTACCATCAGTGTTGTTCGTAGTAACAAGACTGATGGTACCATCAATGTTGTTGGTAGTAATAATACTGATGGTTCCATCTGTGTTGTTGTTAGTAATAATACTAATGGTACCATAAGTGTTGTTGGTAGTAATAATAGTGATGGTACCATCAGTGTTGTTGGTAGTAATAATATTGATGGGACAATCAATGTTGTTGGTAGTAATACTACTAATGGTATAATCAGTGTTGTTGGTAGTAATAATATTGATGGTACCATCAATGTTGTTGGTAGTAATAATAATGATGGTACCATCAATGTTGTTGGTAATAGTAATATTGATGGTACAATCAGTGTTATTGGTAGTAATAATACTGATGGAACAATCAGTGTTCTTGGTAGTAATACTACTGATGGTACAATCAGTGTTGTTGGTAGTAATAATACTGTTGGTACCATCAGTGTTATTGGTAGTAATAATACTGATGGTACCATCAGTGTTGTTGGTAGTAATAATACTGATGGTACCATCAGTGTTGTTGGTAGTAATAATACTGATGGTACCAACAGTGTTGTTGATAGTAATAATACTAATGGTACCATTAGTGTTGTTGGTAGTAATAATTCTGATGGTACTATTAGTGTTGTTGGTAGTAATAATAGAGATGGTACCATGAGTGTTGTTAGAAGTAATAATATTGATGGTACCATTAGTGTTGTTGGAAGTAATAATTTTGATGGTACCATCAATTGTGTTGTTGGTAGTAATAATACTGATAGTACCATCAGTGTTGTTGGTAGTAATACTATTGATGGTACCATGAGTGTTGTTGGTAGTAATAATACTGATGGTACCATCAGTGTTGTTGGTAGTAACAATACTGATGATGTTGTTGGTAGTAACAATACTGATGGTACCATCAGTGTTAGTGGTATCAAATTGAAGGAGTCCAGGAGCAGCTATCTGAGCTTTACTACAAGCACATGTGACTCTTTTCAAATCTTTCACTTTTATGTCTTGTTGAACAATCTAGTTTTTAATTTCTTGCACTTGTTATGTTTTGATTTATGGTTTGTAATAGAACTTTATGGTGTTTTATTTAAACTATCATGTGTGGCTATGGTATGTTCCTTTTATTCTATGCTCCCATTCTGTTTGATGAATCCAAAGGGGAAGAATAATAGCTTGATACAGGTTGTGTTAGTTGAAGAATAAATCATGTATGTTGTTGATCTAGTTCTGGTATTAAACTGCAGGGAGGTATAACACTTCTTAAATCTGTTCAGCTCTATTTTTTACCTTTAAAAGTTTTATGTTTATATTTTGGAATCTAGTGCAGTACAGGTATTGACCATGACCTTCCTTTAAAGCTATGCAACGCAATGGGGATTTGCCACCATCAAAGAGGGGGAGATTGTTGAAGATGGATGAAGTTTCTTCTCTGCCAAGTCTTAGTGTGTGTTTGATGAAGAAAATAACTAGTTTGCTTTGAAGGTTGTAATGTGTTTTAGGTGACCTTGTATATAGGTTAGAGTGAGTTTACGGTTGCCTTTTGCTTCATGACCTATCCTAGATGCCTAATTAAGGTGGTAAGATCAAGCACCAGAAGTGATTCAATGTTTTCCAAAACTGTGATTTTCATTTTCAACTTGTTGTTTTCACATTTCCATCAGTTATTTGAAAAACTTAATCTCTTAGCTTCTTCATGAATTTTTTGGAAAACATCAAGCAATTGAAAATAACTTTCACACTTATTAGAAGAGGCTGCACTTACTTGACTCGATTCAGATTCTCCCTTGGTCATTAAGCAAACTTCTAAATTGTTTTTAGAAGAGATTGAGCCAGCAGATGACTCTTCTTTATCCATCAAGTCACTCCTTGGATTCTTGTGCCATTCCTCAAGTGTGTCCCACATTCCCTTAGCCGAAGTGAATTCGGAAATCCTGAGTAATTCATCAGAGTCTAGAGCAGACACAATAATATGTTGTGCCATACAATCAAGATGTTTTATAGATGATTCATTACTTTTAGGCATATGCACATAGGTATTATTTGAAATAACATTCCAAATATTCTTATCTAAGGATTGAATAAAGAACTTCATTCTTATGCACCAAATAGGATAGTTTTGACCACAAAATAGAGGTGGTTTGTTCAAAGAGGCACCTTCCCCATAAAAAAAATTATCATCCATCAAAAGATTTTCAAAAAACAGAAATCAAAACTTGAGTAACTTTCAAGAACCTTGCTCTTGATGCCAATTGTTAGGATCGATGGCTAGAACAAGAGGGAGTGAATTGTTTACAAAAGATTTTCACAAATACTTTGCTTAGAATGAAACTTTAACAATTAACTCAAAAAAGCAATCCAGAAAGCCAATCAAATTACCAAACAAAAACAAATATCAGAATTATAATCGGTTAAAATAACTATTTAACCGGTTGTTTATGACAACGGAAAATATCAAACAAATATGGAGAGAAGAGATAGAGAGAATTACACACAAGGTTTATACTAGTTCACTCTATTCCAGAGCTACATTCAGTCCTCAGTCAAATCACTGAGTATTTCACTATGTAACCAATCACAGATTACAAACACACAACACAAAGAGGTGACTTTGAATCCCACAAAGCCTACTCATCCTCTTTGCACACAACCAACACCTCAAGCCAAAATCACACTGACTTTACAGGATTTTACAACAGTTTTACAGAGAGTAATATGAACAATTACAAGAACCTAAACAAGGTTAGAAAACACCTGGAATCACAGTATATCAGAAACCCTATTGATCAGTTCTTGAATCACAGCAAAGCTCAAAAGCAATCTTGCTAAAACTTGGTAAAACATCTGTCCCGACCAGTCCTCGGGCATTGACCTAGAGGTTGACCTCATACATCGCGCACTGATGCTTGGTAATGGGAGGGGGCCACGTGAGGTGGGCCCCAGACGCACCTACCAGGGGGTTGGTTAGTCTTTGGGTATTAGTATTCTAAGCCCGATGTTGGAGATCGATATTGAACCTCACTAGTAGAGGGAGAAGATCGGACATCGGTCGTCAGGACATTGCAGAGGGCCACGTAATGTGGGCCCTAGAGTTTTGTTAAGAAAACAGTTAAAGACAAGAGATATGTGGGAAGCCTATGTCATGAGGGATCCATGCACGTGGTGTGTATGACGCATGGAGGCACAACACGTGTGGATAATCCTAGAAGGCATTAAGACCCATTGGGGTTAGGGTTTCCAAGGAAAGCTGCATGCATGGCACGTGAATACTTAGGGCACCCACGAAGCAGATGGCGCTAGAGATGAGGTGCACAAGTTGGTACCCAAGCGGCCACTCTGTCATTCGTTGCACTCCAGTTAAGGGAAGTTCATGTGCCAGATATGCTAAGATTCTATGAATAGCTGTGCAAGGACATTCTCCAAGGAACCCTAGTCAAGGGCAACGACGCAAAGGTAAACCCTAGTTTTAGCCCATATAAAGGGTGCCCAAACCCTAGCAAGGTACGCGGTTTCTAAGACTGAAGCTAATATACACACTTGGTGTTTCTTTGTCCTAATACTACCTTGAGTTTCGGAGTGCAAACGGTCGCTAGGGCGCCCCTTTGTCTTTGCAAGTGAGAGGTTTCTTGATCAAGAATGCACGATTCTCAAGCAAGATCAAAGGGCCAATGCAGCTATTGGAGTCAACCAGCAAAGAGAGTCAACTGGCAGGAACATTTGGCGCCCACCTTGGGGCCCGTTAAATCAAGGTCCCACTCGCAATCACGTTACGAGTCTTTACTAGCAATATGAGGAGTACGAGGCAAGGCACCGCTGGATCCGCAGGAACTATGCCCCCCGGAGGGGACAATGTTACCACGCAACAAATCTTGGATACGATGCGTGCCCTCCAAGCAGAAGTAGCGACATCACGAGCGGACAACGCAGAATTGTGCAGAGCCAATGAAGAACTGCATAGGGATCTGCAATAGGTAGGGGAACACGCAGCGAGCGAACGTGCGCCACCCGTACCACTAACGGCACGTCCCATGCCGTTCTCACGAGCGATCATGAATATGGCGTTACTAACAACGTCTCTAGGCCCGAAAGTCTCCTTCACCAGAGTAGAGGACCCAGAGGCCATCTCACGGCGTTCCACACCCAAATGATGCTCACAGGAGGATCTGATGCTGTGTACTGCAAGATGCTCATGAGCACGTTGTCAGGCATGGCGTTGGAATGGTTTGTTAGCCTTCCCGACGGGCAAATCACCAACTTTGACCAGTTTGCGACACTGTTAAGGGAGTAGTACCTTGTTAACAAGGCCCCCACCCGACTTTCTTATGATGTTTTCGATGTCAAACAGTACCACGGGGAGTCCATGAAGGACTACCTGAACAGGTTTGGGGTGCAAGTAGTGAGATTGAAACCCACTGATGAGGCCATGACGGTGCATGCCTTTGTCAAGGGAATGCTACCTGGACCTTTCGTGAATCACTGCTAAGGTTCTACCCAAAGACATTCACGGAGATTAGACGTAGAGCGTTAGCACACATCGCCGCAGATGATTGAGTGACGCAGAAGCAAGGTCTCGTTGGTCTTGTCTGACCTCGAGCGGCAGCACGACCTCAGCCTATGAGGGTGCATGAGGCGACCACAGAGAAGAAGGGGGAGGGAAAACCCTATGAACGGGCCCAGGTCGAGACTCGCGCACGAAGGGACCCACCCCCAAAGCATAATTTCCGAGTGGAGCTCAAGGAGTTGATCGTTATTCCAAACATAACGGCAAGACTAAAGGTATCGGCAAAGACCGATAGGAAGATGAGGCCCAACAAGAACGATTGGTGTGAGTTCCACCAGGCGAATGGCCACTACATACGTAATTGCTTGGCCTTGGCACACCAACTAGATGAGTTGGTGAAGAGCGGTTTCTTAAAGGATTATCTTCAAGAGCCGTAGGACGACCAGGCGTTGGTAGCTGCAGGGGCGGATCAGGGGCACAAGGTGCCTATCCACGGGGAGGTGAACATTATCTCGGGAGGGTTCTCAGGGGGAGGGTGCACTGCCTCCCAGAGAAACAAGTACGCTCGAGGCATAATGGCGGTGGTGGTACAGCAGGTAGACCAATCCCCCGATGTCGACCTCGTCTTCACAAAGGTAGACCTCCAAGATGTCATACCCCATGACAATGACCCGGTGGTAATTTCACTAGTCACAGTAGGAAGGAAGGTACACCGCGTCCTCGTGGACCAAGGAAGTTCAATCGACGTGATGTTCTTGACGACCTTCAACCAATTACAGTTGTTCACGTACCAATTAAGGCTCTACACCGGATGTTTGTATGGTTTTGCAGGGGACCAGGCGGAGGTTCGTGGGCACATCAAGTTGAGAACGACATTCACGGATGGCGCGACTTCACTGACTACCAACATCAGGTATCTCGTTGTTAATGCTCCCTAGGCCTACAATATACTGTTAGGAAGGCCAGCTTTAAACAGGTTGGGAGCAGTTGCCTCCACGAGGCACATGAAGATGAAGTTTCCTTCCCTTGAGGGCGCGGTGATCACCATCAAATCTGACCAAAAAGAGGCGAAGAGGTGCTATGAAAACAGTCTCAAAACAAAGATAGGGGTGTTTGTTGTCACTACCAGACCCCCAAGAGAAGATGAAGTGACCCGCGTAGTGATCGCCCGGGAGAACCGACCCAAGCCCTCAAGAGGCGTGGTGGAGAGAGAGATCCGTGGAAAGACGTTCAAACTTGGGTGGTCCTTGAGCCAAGAGTCGCAGGATCGGGTTGCTGAGGTCATAGCACGACACCTTGACGCATTCGCATGGACCACTGCTGACATGCCCGGTATAGACCTTGACTTCCTGTGTCATCAGCTCACCATAGACCCCATGGTCCGGCCTATCCGCCAGAGAAGGAAAAAATTCAACGAAGAAAGGCGTCAGGTCGTACGAGAAGAGACGGAGAAGCTATTGAAGGTTGGCCACATTAGAGAAATTCAGTACCCCAAGTGGGTAGCAAATGTGGTACTAGTAAAGAAGGCCAGTGGAAAGTGGAGGATGTGTGTTGACTTCACGAACCTCAACAAGGCCTGTCCAAAGGATTCTTACCCGCTGCCCAGTATTGATGCTTTGGTGAACAGCGCCTCCGGATGCAGGTTACTCAGCTTCCTAGATGCCTTTTTTGGTTACAACCAGATCATGATGCACCCCAGGGACGAGTGCAAGACAGCGTTCATGACAGAACTATCTTGCTATTGCAAAAAGGTCATGCCCTTCGGGCTAAAGAACGCAGGGGCCACCTACCAACGATTGATGGACAGGGTGCTAGCCCCCATGTTGGGGCGGAATGTCCAAGCATACGTAGATGACATGGTGGTCACCTCCCAACAGAAGGAGAAGCACGTAGCAGACCTGGAAAGTTGTTCATCACGATAGCGAAGTACACGTTGAAGCTAAACAAGGAGAAGTGCGTGTTCGGGGTTGAGGCAAGTAAGTTCTTGGGTTTCCTACTCACTAAACGTGGGATAGAGGCGGATCCCGAGAAGTGCGCTGCTATAATAGCCATGAGAAGCCCGATCTTGGTGAAAAAAGTGCAGCAGTTGACAGGGCGCATGGCCGCTCTGTCCAGATTTGTATCAGCAGGAGGAGACAAGGGCCACCCTTATTTCCATTGCCTGAAGAGAAACAACAGGTTCATATGGACCCAGGAGTGTGAAGAGGCATTCGTAAAGTTGAAGGAGTACCTGGCTAGTCCACCGGTGTTATGCAAGCCAGAGTTAGGTACCCCATCGCCTATACTTTGCAGTTACAGAGAAGGCGATCAGTTCGGTCCTGTTGCAGGAACAAGACCAGGTGCAGAGGCCAATCTACTTCATCAGCAAGGTATTGCAGGGGCCAAAGGTGAGATACCAGGCCTTAGAAAAAGCAGCCCTGACTATAGTATTCTCAGCGAGAAGACTTTGCCACTACTTCCAGAGCTTCATCGTGATAGTAATGACAGACCTTCCAATCCGCAAGGTCCTGCAAAAGCCAAATGTGGCAGGCAGAATGGTGCGTTGGGCGGTACAACTGTCTGAGTTTGACGTACAGTATGAGCCTAGAGGGCCCATTAAGGGCCAAGTTTATTTTGACTTTGTGGTAGAACTCTCCTCGGCTGCCACACACCAAGAAGGAGCAGGTTTCAGATGGGTGCTTTCTGTGCACGGTTCCTCGAACCAACAAGGTAGTGGGGCTGGCGTAATCTTGGAAGGACCTGATGGGTTATTGATCGAGCAGGCCCTATGGTTTTCTTTCAAGGCCAGCAACAGTCAGGCAAAATATGAAGCCCTGATCGCTGGAATGTTGTTGGCTTAGGAGATGGGAGCAAAGGGGCTATTGGCAAAGAGCGACTCTTCGTTAGTTACAGGCCAAGTCACGGGGGAGTACCGAGCTAAAGATCCTCAGATGGCCGCATACTTGGAATATGTCTAAGCCAGAGAACAGAATGCCCAAGCTTACTTACTTGCAAAGCTCGCCAGTTCGGGCAAGGGGGGCAAGCAGAGGACTGTGATTCAGGAGACCCTGAAGACACCTCAAACCACCGCGGACAATATGGCAGAAGTCCAATAGATTAGCACAGTAGAAGGGATGAGGAGGAGTCATTGGTCGTTAACACAGGAAACGGTGAAAACACCCAGAGTAAACAGGTACTCGGTTGCTAGGGAGATAGCATCGCAAATTTACCAGGTCGAATCAGGAGAAACCTGGATGACGCCCTACCAACGCTATTTGGCTGATGTAGTACTCCCGATAGAACCCGCAAAAGCTCAAAAAATCAAGAAAAATTCGAGCAAGTACACCCTGATCGATGGGAAGATTTTCAGGCATGGATTCACCCATCCTATTCTAGTATGTGTAGATGGTGAACAATGCACGCACATCATGGCAGAGCTACACGAAGGGATATGCGGTAGCCACATCGGTGGCCGATCCCTCTCATCAAATGCCATTCGTGCAGGGTATTACTGGCCAACCATGAGGGAAGATTACACGAGGTACGTCCAGCGGTGAGCAGTGCCAACAACATGCTGATTGGCACAAGGCACCCTCAGAGGAGTTGAGATCGATCTACAGCCCATGGCCATTTCATACCTAGGGGATCGATATTCTGGGACCTTTCCCTTTGGAAGTACGGTAGATGAAGTACCTCGTGGTTGCCATAGAGTATTTCACGAAGTGGATCGAGGCTGAGCCAGTGGCATAGATCACAGCCCATAAAATCCAGCACTTCGTGTGGGAAAACATAGTGTGCCGCTTCAAAATACCGAAGAGGTTGGTATCTAATAACGGTACCCAGTTTGCAAGCCAGCAATTGGGCAAGCTATGTACAAAGCTAGGAGTGAAACAGGTGTTCGCATTAGTAGAACACCCCCAGACGAACGGATAGGTCGAGTCGGCCAACCGAGTCCTGCTCAGAGGTCTAAAGAGAAGGCTAGACAAGGCCAAGGGGACCTGGGCGGAAGAAGTTCCTAGAACTGTGTGGGCCTACAACACTACCCCTCAATCCACAACCAGGGAAACATCATTCAGCTTGGTATATGGTTCAGACGCTATGATTTTGGCAGAAATCCAGGAGAACTCACCGCATTTCCAGAATTTCGTGGTCGAGGAGTCCAACGAAGAGAGAAAGGTGAACTTCGACCTACTAGATGAAGTGAGGGAGGAAGCAAGGATTAAGGCTGAAGCCTTGAAAATGAGGGTGGAGTACAAGTTTAACTCCAAGCTGAGACCACGGTAGTTCCAGGTCGCCGACCTGGTGATGCGGAAGGCCCACTAGTACTAGTTGGAAAACAAGTTATCTCTCAAGTGGACTGGCCCTTTCAGAGTAACGGAGGTCCTCGGGAATGGAGCATACATGCTCGAAACGTTAGAGGGTGGCGCGATCCCTCGTACTTGGAACGCGACCAATCTAAAGTTTTATTTTAGTTAAAAACATTTTGCATTGTACGTGTTTAAGGGGGCACTCTTTTTCCCTCATAAGGGTTTTTTAACGAGGTCACCCGAATAAAATACCAGTTATTCAGTTAAGAAATGTGCATTGCAGTTAATGAACCTCTCCTTTGTAGTGATTAAGCCAAGAGCATAAGTAGTATGGTTCCTCAGTGAACCTCTCTCTTGTGTGAGTTCACCAAGGTCGAGAATAGTATGGTTCGGCAGTTAAATGAACCTCCCCCTTGAAGTAATGCGCCTAGGATGGGAATATTGAACCTCCCCCTTACGCAAGTTTACCAAGGTTGGAAATAATATGGTTCAAACGTTGAAGGCTCGTCCCATGACTTTTTGCAAGTAAGGTCGCAACCAGTTATACAAGCCTGCCCCTTGACTTTGTATAGCAAGGATGAGGCCGGTAAGAGCCGTTCACCCGAGTTAGAAACACCAAGATGGGAGAAGCATGATTCCATAGGGAACCTCCCTCTTGCGTATTAACTCCAGGGTCGAACAGCATGACTCACCAGTTAAAAAGAGTCGTTCACTCGAGTTAGAAACACCAAGACGGGAGAAGCATGATTCCATAGGGAACCTCCCTCTTGCGTATTAACTCCAGGGTCGAACAACATGGCTCACCAATTAAAAAGGGTCGTTCACTCGAGTTAGAAACACCAAGATGGGAGAAGTGTGGTTCCTTGGTGGACCCCCCCTCTTGCGTAATTACTCTAGGGTCGAACAATGTGGCTCACTAGTTAAGTCCACTCTTACTACCTTTGTTATGCAGGATCGAGATCGGGAGGACACACTTCTCCCTTGTTGGTAAGCCAAAGTCAAGAATGGTGCGGTTCACCGATATTACTAGTAGGTTGTTCCCGTTGATCCAAGGAGGGTAGGGGTGAGATCAACAAATTGCCCTACGTCGCAAAAGAAGATCAAGAACAGCCAGAGGGTTTACCCCCGAACAAAGGTCGAGCCAGTTAAGGGATTCGCGCGCACAAGACATATGAGGTCGAAACGTGCTACCTAAAGGGCAAACCTAGGTCGAAAGCGTTGTTAGTTGAAATCAGTACAAGCAAAGGCAGAGAAGTACATCGGCTAAGGCAAACAGTTAAATAGAAGATAAATACTTATAAAATATTTATATACAAAGGGTAGATTGTTTCTTCAAAAAGAGAGAGTTACAGATAATTACTCTCTCAGTACGAGTTCCCATCGACAACACACTTAGACTCACCGAAAGGGGTAAGATCCACCTCAGGGTGCACGCATGCAAATTGAGCGATGGCATCTTGGAATTCCTCTTCGTAAGCATCAACAACGTCATTGGTGAGTTCTTCCTCTATCTTCTTGAAGGATTCAACCTTCTCAGCGAGCTCCCCCTCAACCTGCCCTAGCAGGACCTCGCGCTGAGTCGCCCTTTCCTCCAGCTTTGCCACTTTCCATTTCATCTTAGCACCAACTCCTCTAGCTCGATCACGTTAGTACGAAGGGGCAAGATCTTCGCCTCTAGCTGGACCGCGTCCTGGCTCTTATCTTGAAGACCTTTCCTGGCGTCTTTCTCAGCTTGGCGAAGGCTTCCCAACTCAACGTACATTGCAGTCTCGCAATTGGAAAAGGTCTTGGCCTGGGTGAACAACTCTTCCTCAAGCTTCGCCATCCTAACCTTGAGATCTTCGGCCTCTTGGGCCCTATTCAGCGCGAGGTTGGATGCGATCAGGAAGTCCCCTAGGCCGTCAACCACGCGATCCTAAGTAAGGTTGCTGCTCAAGCTTTCCACCACCTCCTTGTCTTGGAAGCGGTTGAATAGTCATTGGAGCAGCAGGGTAAGCTGGGAGGTGGAGGGCATATCTTGGCCTTCGAGGGCACTCTCTCCCCCACCCTCATGAACAACAACTTGAAGCGAGGAGGAGGCGCTAAGGGGATGGTCCATGAAGGTTGGGGTCCCACCAAATGCAGAAGTCGAGGGCGTCACGACCCCACCAACCCTTTGCCTTTTGAAGACAAGGCCGGTGCAAGTGTCTTCGTCGTCAGATTCAACAGCCACCACCCCAGCTTGCCTATCAACAGCAGGGGCAGGCTCGGTTGGATGGGGAGCAGGAGTAGTAGAGGTTGAAGGGGCTACGGGCATTGAAGGGCCCGCCCCAGCAGCCGCCGCCTTTCGCTTGGCCAGAAGATCGGCTAGCTTCTTCTTCTTGTCTTTGTTGAAGCCCATATCTACATAAAGGCAGCAAGTTAACATAGGATATAATCAACAAGGCAAGTATGCGAGCGAAAATGAACTGAAGCAAGAGACATGGGAGCAAGAAAATACCGATATATGTTTTAAGACTCTTTGGGCTGAACTCACACTTGAGTAGTTCCAAAGTGCTGAAGGGAGCAGGGAGTCCAGAGAAGAGCTCGCATACCCCTCGCTCTTGAGGGGCAAGGTCCTTAAGACTTCGAGCCCTCTGAAGAATGGGTTTCTCTGTCTAGTACAAGGGAAACGCATCTAGGAGGGCGGGGTCCCTCCGATTGCTTCTGATCTTGAAGAAATTCTTCTTGAATCGCGCAGAGGCTGACCTCAGACATCGTGCACCGATGCTTGGAAATGGAAGGGGGCCACGTGAGGTGGCCCTCAGACGCACCTACCAGGGGGTTGGTTAGTCTTTGGGTATTGGTATTCTAAGCCTGATGTTGGAGATCGATATCGAACCTCACCAGTAGAGGGAGATGATCGGACATCGGTCGTCAAGATGTTGCAGAGGGCCATGTAAGGTGGGCCCTAGAGTTTTGTGAAGATAACAGTTAAAGACAAGAGATATGTGGGAAGCCTAATTCATGAGGGATCAATGCACGTGGTGTGTATGACGCATGGAGGCGCAACACGTGTGGATAATCCTAGGAAGCATTAAGACCCATTGGGTTAGGGTTTCCAAGGAAAGTTGCATGCATGGCACGTGAATACTTAGGACACCCACGAAGTAGATGGCGCCAGAGATTATGTGCACAAGTTCGTACCCAAGCGGCCACTCTGTCATTCGTTGTACTCCAGTTAAGGGAAGTTCATGTGCCATATACGCTAAGATTCTATGAATAGCAGTGCAAGGATATTCTCCAAGGCTAGTCAAGGGCAATGACGCAAAGGTAAACCCTAGTTTTAGCCTATATAAAGGGTGCCCAAACCCTAACAAGGTACGCATTTTCTAAGACTGAAGCTAATATACACACTTGGTGTTTCTTTGCCCTAATACTGACTTGAGCATCGGAGTGCAAATGATCGCTAGGGCGCCCTTTTGTCTTTGCAGGTGAGAGGTTTCTTGATCAAGAAGGCACGATTCTCAGGCAAGATTGAAGGGCCAAATCAGTTGTTGGAGTCAACCGGCGAAGGGAGTCAACCGGCAGGAACAACACCTTTTCACAAACAGTTGGTAATCTCTCAAATCAATCACAAATCAGAGTATCAAACTTTTATGTTTCTTCAATCTTTTCACTTTTGAAAGAAGACTAATTTTATATTACTTGAGAAGCTACCATTTGAACAACCAAATCAGTTAAAACAGGTTTTCAAAAAACTGTTATGAAAACATACATTTAATCGGTTAAAACTGCGATTTAACCAGTTGAATGGTTTTGACAGTTATACAACTGATTCAAAAAACAGTTTCAAAACAACTTTGTCAGCTAAGTGACAAACAACCGATTATCTCGAAACTCTTATCGGTTGTTTTTTCCCTTGCATGGAAAAACACTTTAATCTTTAAACCAGATTGAAATAAGCTTTGTTTGAGAATCAAGACTTGTCTTACAAAGATTCTAAACCCCATAACAAAACCTAAACCTAAAACACAACACAGCTTCAGGCTTCATGTGGATTTTATATATCAAAGCTAACCATCTTCAACAGTACTAATAATACTCATAGTACTATCAGTGTTATTGATACTAATATAATACTAATAGTACTATCAGTGTTATTGGTACTAATATAACACTAATAGTACTATCAGTGTTATTGGTACTAATATAATACAAATACTACTATCAATGTTATTTGTACTAATAATACTAATAGTAATATCAGTGTTAATGGTAGTAATAATACTATTAGTACTATCAGTATTATTGGTACTAATATAATACAAATAGTACTATCAGTGTTATTAGTACTAATATAATATTAATAGTATTGTCAGTGTTATTGGTACTAATATAATACTAATAGTACTATCAATGTTATTGGTACTAATAATACTATCAAAGTTATTGGTACTAATAATACTAATAGTACTATCAATGTTATTGAAACTAATAATACAAATACTACTATCAGTACTATTAGTATTTATATAATACTAATATTACTATCAATGTTATTATACTAATATAATAGTATCAGTGTTATTAATACTAATATATAAGTTATACTACTATCAGTGTTATTAGTATTAATACTACTAATAGTACTATCACTGTTATTAGTACGAATATAATACAAATAGTACTATCAGTGTTATTGGTACTAATATAAAACTAATAGTATTATCAATGTTATTGGTACTAATATAATACTAATAATACTATCAGTGTTATTAG
>Ga0123342_1007725_pt1 | contig 14042 bp, 8 predicted proteins | sample Turbeawhitnodule_FD_89960 | JGI IMG/M metagenome (GOLD analysis project Ga0123342, IMG submission 89960) | Root nodule microbial communities of legume samples collected from Mexico - Turtle bean Mexico white nodule | ecosystem: Host-associated > Plants > Roots > Nodule | place: Mexico: Nepantla...
ATATATATATATATATATATATATATATATATATATATATATATATATATATATATAGATAGATAGATAGATAACAGAATCCAGAAGATGGTAGTGGAGGGATGAATTATTGAAGTACTTACAATTCCATTTTCTATACCATTTATTATTATTTTATTTCAAAATTTTATTTATATTCATTATTATTATCATTTGAGTGTAATATTTTGTAATTAAAAATTAATTGTCATATTATGCTTGTCTAAGAAAATATGTTTTCCAAAAAAATCAACTTGTTTTATTAGTAATTAACTTTTCAAAAGTTATTTTTTATTTATTATTTTATTTTAATATTTATGAAATTATAATTTATTTTTAAAATTTGATATTGAAGAACAGAAGATATAGATGTGTTTCTATACAAAAACAAAATATTTTGTTATAAAATTACAAGGTTTATGTATTTCCTTTTTATAAAATGAGTGTCTTATTTATGAATGTTTTTCAGTCCTTAAAAAGTTTATTGAAATCAGTCATTCAATTACTGAAAAAAATATGTTTTTTTTTATCAGTAATGAATTAACGAAAAAATGGTGTTTGTTTCTTTTTCTTTTAACTCCATTACTATTTTATTAATAAAATCCATGTGTAAAATAAGAAAAAGATTAGGTTGACACTCAAAATGTAAAATATATACAGTTGAAAAACTATTATAGTAATATAATAATGTTTTATATTAAAAATAAATTAAATATAATTAAAATATTAATTTATTTATTTGTCAAGCATATATTATTACTGAATATGGTATAAACATATCTTCACCCCTAAAATAAACAATGTATCATTAAACATACCAAACTTTTATTTATTTATTTATTATAATGTTTTATTGAATTCCCGATATTGATGGAAGAAAAGGAAATACAAATTTGCTTCCTCTTATCAATGGTTTGGTGAAAGAGTGCGGAAATCCTATTCATTGGTTAGGTGGTGATTACGAAAGACTTCTCTAAAGGATAAAATTGGTTTGATGAGTCGAAAATCATCTTCTTCACTGTCTAGGTTGTGTTCATCAAGGGAGCTAAGATCTTTAAATGTACAATCAATTAAACAGTTTCTCAACAGATTAATAGCGTCTTAGAGGTTGGTTAATACAGTGGATTTTGCTAAACATCATTGCCAACGCCAACGAGTAGCTGATGTGATAAAGCGGGTGTGAGTAAAACCTGAAGAGGAGTGGTTTTCATAATTGTGAGTCCAAACGTGGCACTCATATCAACTTGAGCATTGGATGGGGTGGTGATTTCAAACGCCTGCAAAAATGAAGCTAATGCCAAGTGTGTCATTTGAAGGCCAAATGATATGCCCGGGCACAACCTTCTTCCACCACCAAAGGGAAGGAATTCGAAATGCTGACCCTTGAGATCAACACTTCTATGGGTGTTCAAGAACCTTTCTGGTTGAAACTCCAATGGATTTGACCATATTCGTGGATCTCTTTGTAATTTCCAAGTGTTCAACATAAATCGGGTACCCGCTTGAATATGGAAGCCAGCCAATGTACAATTTTCTGTGAATTCACGCGGACCCGATAATGGCCCAGATGGATACAATCGCAGTGTCTCTTTAACCACAGCTTGAAGATAAACTAATTTGTTTATATCCGATTCATTCACTAATCTTTCTCTTCCCACGTGCTCATCCAATTCATCCTGTACTTTCTTCAATGCGTGCCGATTATTTAGCAACAACGAGAGAGCCCATGTCATAGTAACTGCTGTGGTATCAGTTGCTCCAGCAATCAGCGTCTGCAAAATGCAACAATAATGCCACCACATTTCAATTTTTGTCTAGTATATTTCTGTTCTCCGTCTTTACAATATTTAAATAGAGGGTAACGTGAGCTCATACTGAATACGAACCAACAGAAAATGAAGACAATTTTTATACGTATATTTCTATAATAAATGAAAGAGGAGAAAGGGGATTGCAATCTATCATGCAGTGGTGCGTACCGTGCAGGTGGCTTTTATGACTGTGTCAATGTCATAACCGCCAAGGTCGACGCCTTTAAGGACTGACACCAAAACATCAACGAAATCCTGTTCTGTTTTCCTCTCATCAGCTTCTCTTTTCTGGCGATGCTCTTCTAACCATTCAGAAACGATGATATCCATTTCTATAGCCGTTTTTTTCATCTCCTTTACCTCACCTCCCAAATCAAGCCACCCCAGAAATGGAATGAAGTCTCCAACCACAAACAACCCTGTCAAACGGAAGAACTCTCTGAAAACCCTCTGAATCCGCCTCACCTGTTGCTCGTCTTCACTGTTGGCGGAGTATTGCTTTCCCGAAATCATCCGCAGAATGACGTTGAGATTGCCGTCTCCGAACCACTGTTTCATTTCCACCGACAAATAATCGGAGCCACCTCTTTTGTTGGCCCATGATGTGTACAATTCTTTGATGGAGCTCTGCACCTCGGAGTGTCTAATATCCTTAAGAAGTTCGAAGCGGGTGGAGGAGAGCAACTCTGAAGCCGTAATCTTGCGCATCTGACGCCAGAAGTCTCCGTAAGGGCAAAACCCAAAGTTAGCATAGTTGTAGCCCAAGATTTTAGCGGCGGTGAATTTGGGGCGAGAAGAGATAACGACGTCGAGAGTGGTGAAACACTCTTTGGCTAACTCCCAAGAGCTTACCACTACAGCTGGGTGCACACCAATTCGGATGCTGAATATTGGGCCATACTTGTCTGCTAAGGATCCTAAGGTTATGTAAGGAGGCTCAGTGGAACCACCTAAGAGGTGAAGATGACCGATCAAAGGCCACCCACCGGCTGCTTCCGGTGGCTTGCGGGCGGAACCTGGTGTGTCCCTTTTGATGAGGAAAGGAATTAAGAGTATCGCAATAACTGCTGCAAACAGGTACTGAATCGTAAGCTCCATCGCAATTCAGCTATTATATCAACAAATTCTATTCGGTATAGTGAGTAGCGGTAGATGGAATGGGAAGACGTAAACGTAGTAACAAGAACCAGTGGTTTTAATATTATGAACAAGATTCTTTTAGCGTACCTTAAATTAATATAATAATATTTAAAAATAAAAATAAATAAATATAATTAAAATATTAATGTATTGAATTGTTAAACTGATATATTTAATTTTTAAAGAGTCAAATATAAGCACTGCAAATAGAAAAGATATTTGTTGATATTGTTCATCTACATCCACAATTACTATTCATAATAAAATATTATATTATAATAATGAAATAAATATAAATAAAATAGTCATTTATGAAGTTGTAATATGAGCTCAAGAGATGAAAGTGACAAATTATAATGATGGAAGTGTCAAATTATCATGACTCTGCAAATAATATAATCAATTTACAACCACTTATCTATTGTGTTATTTAATCACTTGAAATAATATAATTATACAATTATTTAGATCCGTTCTTTGCCCCTTCAATTTGAAACTGAATGTTTCCTAAGTTAGAGATATCATAATCTCTTCTTCACCGCTAAGAATGTGTAATCCAAAAAGACTCTAATCCATCGTACACAGGCACAATTTCTCTTAGTCTAACCCAATAAATTTCAATATCTCCTGGAATTTGAATTGCCGTGCGTCATCTTCTTTATTCGTTTTTTTTTTTGGCTGACTAACACCATAACTTTCTTCTTCATGCCACTGATTTTTTTTTGCCTCATCCTAACTTTTTCTTACCATATACCTTTGATCACCATGAAATGAAAACGCACTCAGCCACTTATTTTGACTTGCAGAAGTAGATAGATTACTCTCATTTCCTGTTCATCGAGAAACAGAAGAAACTAGAAGTTCCTTAGGACCATACACTGTAAATGTGAATATAATATAGCTCGCATTAATGCGTTCAAAACACATCTTTTTAGTAGTTGTATTCACCCATCCCTGTTTATGTTTAATTTTCCGTGCAAGTATATATCAACAGGTATACTACTTATTATGCGATAACAACAAAACTAACAAATTATCTTTATGTTATTGAAGACTTGTTTTCATTTTTTGTAATTTTGTTTGCAGTTGAAAATGGATGGGTAATGGATTAAAAATATGCTTAATTCACTTCATAATAATTTTAATGTAAATGTATGTGGTTATTCCTTATCATAAAAATAACTTTTTGAACTACGATGGAATTTGCGATTCTGGTGATTGGAAAAGTGAAAGGATAATGATACAACTACACTATAACTTTTAATATTATTATTTTAATACTTTTTTATATTATTTAATTTTAAATTTATTTTTCTTATGTGTATTTATTTTGAAACCCATCAAATAAGAGTTGTTTATAACTCTAAGTGTCAAATATCATTTTCGAAAGTAAAATGTGTCAATTAATTGCAAAATCATCATTCTCGTATCCTGTATCGTTTGTTTTTTCATTTGAACAGCGTTCACTGCTATACGAGGAATACAACTGTAGCAGAGTCCTCTAAGAAAAAATAAAATAAATTGTTTTTTATTTAATGTTTGTTTATTTTTTAACTTAAATATTTTTTATGAAAAATTTAAAATAAATATATTAACTTTAATTTTAAATTAACATTTGCATTTAAAAAATGAGGGTGGAAACACAAGAAAGAAGTTTCCATATAGGCTGCTGCAGGTTTGAATCATGATCAGAAAACAGATAAGAGTGAGAAAAACGACGCAAAGTGTTCAAGTATCTGAAAGGGACCAAAGAGGCGAAGAAGAGAACATGTTGAGGTGAAGAAGAGAACAGCAACATGACATAAGATGAAAAAGAAAACTCAAATACAAAACAAAATAAAAAACTTAAACTATTGAATACGATAGAAAACCAAGGAGAAAACTCAAATACAAAACAAAATAAAAAACTTAAACTATTGAATACGATAGAAAACCAAGGAGAAAACTCGAGTCGTTAACAAAGTTTTGATGTGCAAAGAGGTCAGAACAATGACGAAGGTGAAGTCATGGATAAAGAAAAAAAAACCCTAGATAAGGGTGGAAAAATGGAGAAGGACGGAAGTATGAGAAAGTGGGGCCAGTGTTGAAGAAGGAGTGGCCAACAGCAGCTGACGAGTCTCAGGATAAGAAAATGAGACAAAAGGAGGAATTGGATGGTGGCAATGATGAAAAGCCGAATTTCATCTTGATTTCTTTAATTTCTTTACAAATAGGAAGAATGGAGGGAAAGAAAATCAAGTATTGCTGTTCATAATTAAGAATTCGACTCTATGGAAACATAATTCTCAATCAACTTTAATTTTTATTTTATGTTTTAATTTTAGAGAAGTTATGCTTAATATATATGACTTTTATTTTTAAAAATTGTTATTTTTTATATTTTTATTTTTATTACAGAAGTCATGATACGAATCTATGACTTTTTTACAGAAGGCTTGCTCTTGCTTGATTTATTTTTTATTTTGAAATGCTTTTTAATAAGTTGATTAATAATTTTTTATCTTTCTAAAATTTTAATATAAATCTATTTTTAATTTATTTTGAGATTCTTTAATAATTCGATTAATGAATTAAAATTGAAAAAAAAACATTTTTTTACTGATTTAATTGCAGGCCCGAATTTTAACTTTGGCTTCAAGTTTAAAAAGGACTATTTATTTTGTGCAGCATATTACTGTTTTAATCTAACATTTAACTCATAATAATAATTATTATTAGTTTGACACACAATATCGCAGTTCTATAAAATTGTACACAGACAAGTTCTAATAATTATACATAGATACCAATTCAAGGAGTTGGTAAGGACAATGACCTACCTAAACCTAATTAGGATGCATTATTAAGGCGGTGGATTTTGCTTAGTTTGAATACTAAGGAGTTGATGTGGTAAACGAGGTTGGATTAAAAGCTGAAGCGGGGTGGCTTTGATGAGTGTGAGTCCAAAGATGGCACTCATGTCAACTGGTTCATTGTTCAGTGTTGTGACTTTAAATGCTTGCAAAAAAGCTGCTAAAGCTAAGTGTGTCATTTGAAGGGCAAATGACATGCCAGGGCACGACCTTCTTCCACCACCAAAGGGAAGTAGCTCAAAATGTTGACCCTTCACATCCACACCCTTGTGGGTGCTGAGGAACCTTTCTGGTTGAAACTCCAATGGATTTGGCCATACACGTGGGTCTCTTTGCATCTTCCAACTGTTCAAAATCAATCTGGTACCTGCTTGGACATGGTATCCACCTAGGGTACAATCATTTGTGAATTCACGTGGACCTGGAAGTGGTGCAGCTGCATGCAATCTCATTGACTCTTTAACTACAGCTTGAAGGTAAACTAATTTGTTTATGTCAGATTCGTTAACCAGTTTTTCCATGCCCACATGCTCATCCAATTCATCTTGAACTTTCTTCAAGGCATGGCGATTATTCAACAATAACGATAATGCCCAAGTCATAGTAGCTGTTGTAGTATCCGTTGCTGCAGAAATTAACGTCTGTAAGATGCAACAACAGTGCCATTAGCAATTGTAAATTTCGGATAAAATATCCATTATTCAACCTCTTGAGTGATAACAACTAGCCTAAATCGTTCTTAATCGTAATTAAAAAATTTGTTATTTTTTCTCTTACAATCACATCTTGTTACCTTGTTACCTTGTTATATACTTTTTTACTTTTTCCTCCTTTTTCTTCTTATTTCTCATTTTCCTTCTCCTTTTGCCGCTCAAATCCACCACAAAATACAATGGATATTTAGAATGATCTAACAATAAACTATGCATGTTAAACTCAATGAAAAATTTAGTTTTGAGACAGCATACCAAACATGTGGCTTTAATGACAGTGTCGGCATCGTAACCAGCAAGGTCGACCCCGTCAAGAGCAGACAGCAACACATCAATGAAGTCTTCCTCTCTTTTCCTCCCATCCGAGTCTCTTCGTTGGCGATGCTCTTCTAACCATTCAGAAATGAAGCTATCCATTTCTGCAGCCGTTTTTCTCATCTCCTTCAGTTCACCCCCCATATCAAGCCACCCAAGAAACGGAATCGCATCCCCAATCACAACCACCCCCAGCAGATTAAAAAACTCTCTCAGTACCCTCCGAATCCGCCTCATCCGTTCCTCATCTCCACTCCCCACAGAGTATCGCTTTCCCGCAACCATCCTCAGAATCACGTTCAGATTCATGTTCCCGAACCACTGCTTCATCTCCACCAACAAATCACCTCTTTTCTCCACCCACGTTATGTATAGTTCTCTCAACGAGCTCTGCACCTCCGAAACTCTAATTCCTCGAAGCAGTTCACCACGTCGAGTAGAAAGTAGGTCCGAAACCGTAATCTTATGCATGTCGCGCCAGAAATCTCCATAAGGGGAGAACGCAAAACTAGCATAGTCGTATGTCAAGATTTTTGCGGCGGTGAATTTGGGACGAGATGAGACAACAACGTCGAGAGTGGTGAAACACTCCTTCGCTAACTCCCAAGAACTCACCACTACCGCGTGATGCACACCGATTCGGATGCTGAATATTGGGCCATACTTGTCTGCTAAGCCTCCTAGGGCTTCGTATAGAGGCTGACCGGAGCGACCAAAGAGGTGAAGGTGGCCGATCAAAGGCCAGGCACCGGCTGCTTCCGGTGGCTTGCGTGCAGAACCTGCTGTAGCCCATTTGAGGAAGTGACAGATTAACACTAAGACAGCTACTCCAACAAGCGCTACTGCTTCCATGACAAGTTGCGAGCACTGGATCAACTTCTATGGACTATATTTAAAGGAAATTTCCCCAAAATGGGACAATTCAGTTTGAGTATTAAGCAAATAGTAAATGCAGAAAGAATACGGGAATAGAAATTTGGCAAATTCTTCCTGCACCATATCAATTTTAACCTTCATTGAAATCAATTTTTTAAATTTCTAAAATTACCCTTATTCCAAATTAAAAAATCCAAAATAATAATTATAATTGAGAAATAAAAAAATACATACTGGAAAAAAAATTCTGAACACAAAACTAAAAATACATTCTGGATTAAAAAATTTCAGAATTCAAAAATATGTTCCGAAAATTGAAATCCAAAATATTTCAGATAAAAATTTCAAAAATAATTTTTCCATTTTTGTGTAAGATTATTTTCGTCATTTAAGAGGGATATTTTTATCATTTTCTAGAACTGATTGGGGGTTGAAATTGATATGGTGGAGGGAGAAATTGCCTAGAAATTTTTGAGTTAAAGTTATCTGTCCACTTTTTTTTTTCTATTTTTAATTAAAGTTTTCAACTTCAGTATAGTTGACAAGTTAAATTGATTTTTTTTAAATAATTAATATTTTTTAAAATTCAAAAAAATATATATAATAATAATTTAAAAATTGTTTAAAATTTCATAAAGTGAATAAGAATATTGTAAAAACATTTATTTTATAGATAAATAATATTAAAAAAATTAAAACTATTTTTTTCATGAAAAAACAAAGTTACCTAAAATATTTAGTACTTTTTAAATATTGTTAAAATTAAAACTATTTTTTGTTGTTTTAAAAAAAATGAAATTATGTTCGTGAAGTAGCGTTTATAGTTGATACAATTATAAATAAAAGGAGTATGATTTAAACAATATTTATTAAATGCTAAATAAGTACAACTTATATATGATTAGAAAATAGAAATGTAGGAAATGTTGTCATCTATGAGAAGTTGTGCCACATAGTGTTATTCGTTGTCTTTGTGACTTTCGAATGGAAGGTAGGAGGGGGCAAAGGTGGAATGTCATCGTCAGTGTCTTCGATTTCATTGTTATCACTCTAATTTTCGAACACCTGTGAAAGTATTGTTGGATGATAATACTGCATGGATGACATTGGATTGTAGATAGATGGGAGATCATGGTAGAAGTTGCAATTCCACATCTTCCAAAGTAATAGTTGTTTCACCGAGAGAAAAGTGAAAGGTATGACTCTGTTTTCCACTTTTCCACTAATGTTGTAAGTAGTATGTGGTTAAAGTTAATGTTCTTAAATTTTAACAAATATGATATTAGTAATTGAAAATTTGACTTGTGAATAAAAATTTCAATAATTAAGTTAAATAATATTAAATCCATACAGAATATTTGTTATATAATAGAACCACATCGACACACACGCACGCAAAATGAATTGCACCATTTTGTTAAAATTTCCATGTCTTAATCATTCACGATATTCATTTATATTATTATATTATTATACTGTATGTAATAGTTGTTAAAGCAATTTTTACTTTTAGAAAAATAAAAATAATAGTTTGACACGTTTAAAAAATAAAATAATTATTTAATAAACGTTAATATTCAAGTTAAAAAGTTAAAAGAATATATTGATTAGTGAATTTTGCAAAGACACCTCATTTTGGGAAATAATACATCTTGATTCCGTTTCTCTTGTTTTTTTCAGTGAGAGCGATGTCTATGACTTTAACGTTGACGAGTTAGGAAAATGTTAGAGACGTGCACGAACGGTTCAAAGGAAAACAACAAAGGCCACGAAAACGACTTTTGTAAATAATTGAAGGTGAAATTCAGGACTTCATTTGTGATGTTTCTTTTTTCATTTCCTAATCATAATTTTTTTGATAATTTTAAGGTTTACACTATATATTTATTTAGTTTAATCTTTCATTATATGTATATATAAGTATATATTTAATTGACTAATTTTCAATAAATTTAAAACTCATTATATGTGTATATATTTATGTCCTAAATATATTATATTCTCCTAATTTGACGCAATTGTATGTTTTTAAGTCTTTAGAATAAATATAAAAAAAGTCCTAAAACACATAATGGTTTTCTTTACCTTTAAAAAAAAATTCTACAGAAACTAATCGTGAAAAACAATATCGATATCTTTTAGTTCACTCCATTAGTATCCTATAATGAAATACATATCATGAACTATAATATGAGATTAATTATTTAATTTTTTTTGTTTATATTTTCTCTTCTCTATGATTTTTTCTAGAAAAATTGTACAATATCCTTTAAGTTAAACCTAAAACTTGAGAATAGTCACATGTATGTCATCTAAATTTTCATTATTCAGTTTATATATTTTTGTATAACTTGAGAGGGTAATGTTTGCACTAATAAATTTGATATCGCAAATATAAGAGTATGATATAACACTGACTTTTCACTGTAACGGTCTGATCTCATCATGGGCTAACACAAGAACTGGAATTTCATGAATTCTAGTTTGAAGAATAAAGTAAAAGGTTTTATTAGAAGATGCATGCAGGTATATATGCATGGTTAATTTAGTAGGCATATAACTGAGGTGGAAGGCGTGGAGTGAGAAGAACCTCCAACGGAGTTGCCTTAGGAATTGTTAAACCGGGACTCTCCGTCATGTCAACTGGTTCATCTGATGGGGTTGCAAATTCAAATGCATGAAGCAGACGAGCCAATGTCAAGTGAAGAACTTGGAGTGCAAAAGACATGCCAGGACAAGACCTTCTACCGGAGCCAAAGGGAATGAGTTCGAAGTTTTGGCCTCGAACATCAACAGCATCACTTGTCAGAAATCTCTCAGGTCTGAAAGCAGAAGGCTCTTCCCACACCCTTGGATCCCTGTGAATCTTCCACAGGTTAACCACCAAGCGGGTGCCAGCAGGGACATCATAACCACCAACATTGCAATCTTCTTGGGCTTCCCTTGGCCCAAGGAGAGGCCCAGCTGGGTATAGCCGCAAGGTTTCCTTGATAATGGCTTGAAGATATGCAAGGTTTCTAATGTCTGACTCCTCAACTTGCCTTTCCCTGCCAACATTCAGGTCCAATTCTTCTTGGGCCTTTTTCAATGCTTGCCGATTGTTGAGGAGTAATGAGATGGCCCAAGTAAGTGTGCCCGCTGAGGTATCACTGCCACCAAGTATAATTGCCTGCACATATTCACAGACAAAAAAGTATAGCAATCAAAATTCAGCAGTAAAAGTATCGTTACAGGGAATTAAGTAAAATTAAGTTTAGTTTCTAGCTTGCAAAGCTTTTCAACCAGAAAGTACAGTCAGAAAAGTTTATCTAATGAAGAGCCTCTCAACTAGTAGGTAACAGAATAACTTCAGAATTTTGGTGATTTATATATATATATAGAGACACACGAGCTCATTAAGTAAACAGTATCCAAACTAATTAAGCTAATGATTAAGCAAAGAAAACATGAAGTAAAATATTAAGAAATAAATTAGGTTGTTGAGTTGAATGACTTACTAGACATGTGGATTTGATGCTGGTATCGGAATCATATTGGAAATTTGATAGGTGACCAGTCTTCTGAAGATCCAACATGACATCAATGAAATCTTGTTCACCCTCTACTTTAACTTCACCATCAACTCTTTGCATTCGATGCTCCTGTAGCCACCCTTCAAGTATGGAATCCAACTCCTTGGCAGTTTTCTTCATTGCCCTCTCGTGCCCCTGCAAATCAAACCAGCGCAGAAACGGAAGCGCATCCGAAACAACAAAAATCCCAATTAGATGAAAGAACTGATTAATAGCCTTCTGGCATCGCCTTGCTTCATCATCATCACACGTTGCCGAGGCACCAAAGTAGCGTTTCCCCGCCACCATTCTAACCACCATGTTCAGAGTCAAATCCTCCAACCACCGGTTCAGTTCTACAACCACCGGTTGAGACCTGTTTTGGACCCAAGAGTTGTATAAGTCCTTTATGCCCATATTGAGTTCCGACACTCTTACATGCTTCAGCATTTCGAGCCTGCGGTTGGAAAGAAGTTCAAGAGTTGCAATCTTTCTCATCTCACGCCAAAAGGGACTGTAAGGGGCGAAACCAAACACTGCGTAGTTGTATCCCATGTGCTTTGCAGCAACTGTTGTGGGACGTGAGGCAAGTGCCTTGTCATTGGTTGTGAAACATTCTTTAGCCACTTCCCAGCTGCTAACTACAAATGCTCTGCGAGTACCGAGCCAGATGTTAAACGCTGGTCCGTATTGATCAGCCATTGTTCCTAGTGTTCGGTACAGAAGTTGGTCGTCGCCACCCAGAAGGTGTAGGTGACCAATAAGTGGCCATGCACCAACTGGGACCGGAGCTTCCTTACTATTGTTCCTACCTCCTTTATTTCTCTTCTTCCCAAGAAAAGCATGCCAGAGAAATACTAGCAAGGACACCGAAATGGTTACAATGGTTAATTGCAAGGAGGAATCCATGGTTTTGAAAAGATTGTACGAAATGGAGATGGTGCTCAATCAATTTATAATGCAAATAGTACTGAATTCAGTAGCCTGAAGCATGCCTTATCTTTAACAATGGTTTCTGCCCAACCTCACCCTATCCCGTTGCACATAAACAAATTCTGTGCTACATATATATTGTTGAGAAATGATGATGCTACAGGTATCTAATATCTATACTTTTGACTACATTTTGTCTTCCTAAACTGTAATAAAATGCTAGCAGATCTAAATTTCCGGAAGTGTCTTTCAACATTTTTATATTACATGTATATTTCTCCACTAATTATTCAACTAAATTCACTTTTCTAAATTTTAATTTTAATTTAAATATAATTTTAGTCTTGATTAAATTAGCTAAAGCTGTTTAAGTCAGAGCATTTTGTAAACCACCAACTACTAAAGCTAAGCAGATCATTATTCATGCCTCTTTCTCTTCATGTCTAATTATTTTATCCTATATTCTTTATGCTATCATCTGCCAATGCTGTAGGTGAGGAAGGAGAAATCATTACTACTATACATGCCTATGGTGGAGATGGTCCTTCACAATATACACCTGGCTTTTTTTCATTTACAAGGAAAAAAAAATGTGTCAATAATAAAATTTACTTACAAATGTGTAGGTAGGTTAATGGGGGCCATTTAAATTTGTACTAGATAATAAATAAAATTTTATAAAGATTTTTTTATCAATGTAGAAAATCAAATTCACGCCCGGTGGGACTCGAACCCACAATCGCCTGATTAGAAGTCAGGCGCCTTATCCATTAGGCCACAGGCGCTTATTAAACACTGTAAAAGGCTAAATTGTGATTACTTTAGTTACGTTAATAAAAAGTAATTTGTGAACATATAACATTATATAAAGAGGTTGTAGATATAGGTGTTATAAAGAGTGTTAATTATATTATTCGATCATTTAAAACACACATTGGTACGAAGTGGTCTAATTCAGACCCTCTCAATAAGAGATAAGAACATTTACTATATAAACTAAAGGAGGTCACCATTGTTTCATGCTTAATTGCTCCATTGATCATGTAATTTAAGTTTATATATATATATATATATATATATATATATATTATAATCACAATATTGGGAAATATTGCTAAGCTAAAAATAGTCAACCACTGGGATAGAAACAGTGAGTAAATGACAACATGATGAGATGCAGGAAAAGGTAAGATAATAATTACTTTGGTGTTCACATGCCAAATCATCCATTAGTCAACCGTTTAATAAAATGTGACTTGATTAAGAATTGATTCCTTATCGATGTAAGTCAGGGGAGGATGAAACACGGCGGCAATAGATTGTGAATGTTTAGATTAAAGTTGACTAGAATAAAGAATGAACCTAAACTAACATATTCTTTTTCTTTATTTTGCCTTTTAAATTATGAAATTTAATTACCTTATTCGTCCCTACATTATTTTGGGTTAATATTCAATTTGGTACTGTGATTTTTAAAAAAATCAATTTGGTCTTTATATTTTTTAAAATGTATTTAAATTGGTCATTTTTCGTTAGGTTCCACCTAATAGCGTCAGGTGTTGCTTACGTGTCAGAGAGAGAGTGTCTTTATGTGGAGAGAGATGTGAGATTGAGAGTTATTATTATTATTTTTTCTTAATATAAATATTATTATTATTATCTTTTTCTTAATATAATTATAATTATTATTACTATTATTATTATTAATATTATTTTTCTTAATATTAATATTAATATTATTATTATTATTCTTAATATTAATATTATTTTTCTTAATATTAATATTATTATTATTACTATTATTATTCTTAATATTAATATTATTATTATTAC
>Ga0123342_1007726_pt1 | contig 14040 bp, 2 predicted proteins | sample Turbeawhitnodule_FD_89960 | JGI IMG/M metagenome (GOLD analysis project Ga0123342, IMG submission 89960) | Root nodule microbial communities of legume samples collected from Mexico - Turtle bean Mexico white nodule | ecosystem: Host-associated > Plants > Roots > Nodule | place: Mexico: Nepantla...
ATTTATATAGAAGGATAAATTTGTAATCTTACAACTTTTACTATTCAAAATAATTTATAATATTCTTACAACCATCACATCACTCACCAATTTCAATAAACTTTCCTCACACATCCACTCTAACATACTCCAATCCAAACAACCTCAACTTTTTTCACACTTCTACTCACCCACACTCTCAACTTTCCACTCCCCCACACCCTCTAATCCAAAAAAAGAAAATAGAGAAAAAGAAAATAAGATTTTTAAAGAAATGATAGTTTTTTAAAATAAAACCTAAATAACTGGATTTATATTTATATACTCTTTTAAATTTTGAATTTAACAATAATATTTATTATAAACTTTACACTTGAATTTATATGTGATTTTTTTTATCAAATGAGTACATTTTTTTAAAAAGATTTATGAAAATGAGTAAACTTTTAACATATTATACAAATAAATTGGGACATAATACATTGACACTGGCTACATAGGAATAGGAAGTGGTATTTCCAATAACAAATTCTAATAAAGAAAAATCCTACTTTGTATATATAATCTTTTAATGAATTATATTTCACTTTTTATGAAATTTTTTACAATTATCTTTTTATTTATTTATTTCAGATAGACATTTATTTTATTTTAAAACACTTTTTTATTATTTTATTAATAAACTAAAATTTAAATACTAAAATATTATCATATATTTTCCAAAATATTCATAGATATGTATGTAATACATAAGAATCACATATTAATTTTAATAATAAAAAATATTTATTTAAAAAGTTAAAAGATGCGAAGAAACTCTAAAAAGTAAAAATATTAGAAATTTTTAATATGAATTTATTAATCAAATTATTAAAAAATATCTCAAAATAAAAATATTTACATACAAATTTTAAAATTAAAAAATTAACAAATAAAACCTTTGAATATAAAAAAGATGTACATAAAAGTTGAAAAACATAAAAATTGAAAAAATTAAAATGAAGGAAATACATTATGTGTACGGCTTTATAAAACTAAAAAAAATAAAAATAAAAAGTTGACTTTTGAGGAGTCTTTTAAAAAATATAAAAATCGTGTTTTTAAAACATAATTTTTTTAAACGGTTTAAGGCTGGACTTACTTATTTATGTTACATTTTTAAAAATTTATTTATTTTAATAAATTTGAAAAACTTTATTACATATTTGCAAATACATATTTACTTGTTGAGTGAATATAATATATATGAGCAACAATAACTAAAAAATGCACTAACTCAATTTTCATTTTAGGATTAATTCTCCAAAATATTAAAGGATTCTATAAAAAAAATAAAATTTAATGTATATTTTTCTGCATCCAGACTAGACCACATTCCTAATGTCTTATTTTAAGAAACATGTATATGACAATACATATATGATTTAATATTTATAAACATAACAGTTAAAAAACATAATTTGAAAATAATTGCTAATTAGCTAATTAACCTTATCCATTTATATAGAGACAAATACATACACACTAACATTATTTATTTGTTTGATATAGAGGGTGGAACGGAGCATAGAGGAAATAAATGAAGAAAGAAATATATTTATTTTGAACTTTGAAGTTGAAAACAAGTGTCTTACAGCTTTAACAACAAGTCCTTCTATCACTCCTCATTCACCTTTAATGTTTTAATATGAATTGTAACCATAACTTCTTTTACCACATTCTAAATGTACTATTATTACATATAGTGTTAATTCTAGATAACACTTTAATTCTTTTCACCACCAAACCCACTAATAACTTGTGTTGGAATCACTAATTCCACATAAAACTGAGATTAAAATAAATTATTATTAATCTGCAAAAGTAAAAAAACAAAATTTGGAAGAACAATTTTCAATTACAAGTAATGAATATATATGATCCAATATTTCTTTACTATTTCCATATGATGAATCTGTACATAAAAGTAATAGAGTCTGTCAGACAACCCTGTGACCATTCCCAAACATAATGACTGGGAACGATCCTCTACAGCTAAGGATGTATCTAATCCTGAGAGAAGGCACACCAGACTGTTAATCACGCTCTGATCACAGGGTCATGGTTCATCCACCAGACTTTAGTTCCTGTCTCCTTAGAACTCTCAAGGATACAGAGGTACGAGCCTATAGAACAGATCCTGTTCAAGTAAGGTCGTGACCAAGTGTATTAGGTGTCTCTTTATAAACTTGTTTTCATTTCAAAAAGTTTTCAATGTGGGACTTCATCATGGCAAACTGTTGCCATGGTAAACACTTTCTTTTTTCTTCACAAAAACATCTCAGTAAACTACAGGTCTAGTAAAAGAAAGCCAGCATATTCCCACATACATTCTTTCTTCCTCCTAGCTTCTTCATATTCCATGATGCCAAATATGCCATGTCTAGAACACTATCTCTCAATACTACAATTATCATGCGTTATCAACAATAATAAAATTCAAATTCAAAATATAAAACATTCAAAAATTACACACAAACTCACCTGAACCTCCATAAAACAACTCAGCAGGAGAAAAAAAAATTGAAAACACATTATTTTCATTGGTGGGTGGCAGGGCCCAAGACGAGGGTGTTGTTGCGGAGCTTGTGGTGTTAGACGTTGAGGTTGCGCTGCCGCATCGGGCGGACTATAGCATCATTTGTCCACGGCTTGTGGGTGGACATCAATGGAAGGTCTTTGATTACCAACACCAGTGCTTACTTGGTTGGCAACTCAATACGAAAAAAATAAAAAAAATTTGGACCATTTCTCGATTTGTGCGTGTCATCCTTGCGCAGGGGCCATGCTAATCTTCTCTGTATCGTTCCAATTTTATCGGATGTCCCCGAAGGGACAAGCATAAGTGTAGTTCGCATCAATATAAACATTAATCTTTTGATCACATTATACGGTGTGGGACTTCAATGGGAACTAAACATCTTGCAGCACTAGTGGAAGGAAAGTAGAAGATGCAGAGCAACATAATGGACTGGAAATAGAGAAGAAGGTGTAGTTGTTTCCTAAGCTGAGCAGAGGAACATAAAAGTAGACCTGAAGGAAAAGAGTTTTTGAAACACACAAAAAGGGGATTGCACTGTAAACACTGCTAGCTGCTTTCTACCTAGCCTTATCATTGTATTTGATTTGATTTGATTTGACATTTTTCTAATCCTTCTATTCCTATTTATTTTTTCACGGCATCTCTCTCACTATTTTGCTTTTTTATGTACTTTATCAATATTCATCATCTTTAATTGTTATTATATTATGTCAGTAATTTTATAAGCACAGAAAGTTATTGTAAAAATATATTGTTATATCTTTTAACAAATTGTTTTGACTATTACTTTTAGTGTGTTTTTACTATCCTTTAAATTATCCTTTTCCTACTTTTTTTCACTAAGTACAGATAGATTTAACATGTCCATTAAGGTGTAAACAAATTAATTTTTAGAATAATTATAATCTTTCCTATATGTTTAAACAAAAATATGTAAATTAAATAAATTTTCACTTATAGAATCTATTGAATATATGTGTGCATTTAGTGTTATTGTTATTGTATTAAAAAACTATTTCTTTTTCAGATGTTATCAAAAGATGATGACAACATTGCACACAGGATAAAGTGAAAAGATAGAATTGTGAAGTTAGAAGGAAAGGCTACAGAGCACAGTAATCAAAAGGTCTACTAGGCTACTATAGGTGTTTAATTATATATGCAAAACAACTGTCATTTTATTTTCTCAAAAAACTATTTCTAAACCAATTTATTTTATAAAGATCAGCTATTCTCTTTCTGTGTATCGTATTTTTTTATTTATATGTATTTATATTTAAAATTAAAACTCAAATAAATATTATAATTAATACACTTATATTAATAATATAAATTTATAATATATTATAAATAAAAAATATTATTATTATTATTATTATATATATTCACATTTTTTATTTTTATCATAATCGTACTCGTATATATATTCATATTCAAATTTTCATCATAATCATACTTTTTATATATATATATATATATATATATATATTTATTGAAATGAAGTGCAAACTTATCTGTAATCAATTTGGCTATATACATATATTTTAAATAGGAGAAAACATTCATTTGAAATATTATGATTTTGCAATAATAATTTTTTTTTGAGATTAAATAAAAATTATATTTCATATATTTTTCACCTTTTTTGACATTAAAAAATAAATAAAATTATTCTTAACAAATATTTTTATTAATTAAATTATAATATATTACTTAAGTAAAAAAACATAATTTAAATGATTATTTATAATTATGTATAAAACTCGTCATTCATAATTTTTGAAGTTTTTAAAAATTATAAATTTTATTTATTATTTTTTTACATGCTTATTTAAAAAATAGAGAAATCCTAATTGAATTCAAAAACAGATTTCACAACTCAAAACGTAATAAAAATTGATGAAAGCAAAAATTGTATGGAACTAAGAAAAAGTATAGAATTCAATGATGTAAAAATTAAAGTGCACCAAAACTCAAATTAAAACAAACAACCAAAGGAATTAAAATAAGTACTAAACAGAATTGATAATAATTTTGGAGGCACATGACTAGATATTATTCGAACTTAAAGTCAAAATTAAAATGACTCAAATTAAAACAACAACAACTTGCACGATTAAAATTAAAATAAGACTCAAGCAAATATAAAAGCACACTATTTACTCAATGGAAGCCTAAAAACATTTTATATGGATGGTTCAAGAATAGAACACATTTGAACAGAATAAAATTGAAAAACAACACCATAAAAAGGGTAAGAAAAATGAATTGAAACAAGTGTCATTTTATTTTCTCAAAAATTATTTCTAAACCAATTTATTTTATAAAAACTAGTGGAAATGCATCACTCTCTCGTTCGTGCATATGCATTATATATATATATATATATATATATATTTATATTTAATATATTATATTAATAATATAAGCTTATAATATATTATGAATAAAAAAATATTATTATTATTATGTTTATCCATATTTTTTATTTTCACTATAATCATGTGTATTTATATTTATTAATATGAAGTATAAACTTACGTTTCGTATTTTTTAAACATCAATTTTTAAATTTATGTTCTAAAAAAAGAAAACACTCATTTGAAATATTATGATTTTGCAATAATAAATTCTTATGATTTTGCAATAATAAATTCTTCTTGGGAGACTAAATAAAAATTAATATTTCAGATATCTTTTACCTTTCCTGACATTAAAAAAGAAAACATAATTTATCTTCAAATGATCTTTTCTCTTTTTTAATTTTGTATAAAACTCGTCATTCATAATTTTTTAAGTTTTTAAAAGTTATAAATTTTATTTATTGTTTTTTTACATGTGTATTAAAAAATAAAGAAATCCTAATTGAATTCAGAAACAGATTTCACGACTCAAGACATAATAGAAATTAATGAAACCAAAAATTATATGGAACTAAGAACAAGTATAGAACTCAATGATGTAAAAATTAAAATGCACCAAAATCCAAATTCAGATTAGAGGTAAAACTCAAATTAAAACAAACAACCTAAACAATTAAAATAAGTACTACACATAATTGATAACAGTTTGGAAGCACATGACTAGACATTACTTGAACTCGAAGTTAAAATTAAAATGACTCAAATTAAAACAACTTGCACTGAATAAAATTGAAATAAGACTCAAGCAAATGTAAAAGCACACACTATTTACTCAATGAAAGCCTAAAAAAATTTCATATGGATGGTTCAAGAACACAACACATTTGAACCGAATAAAATTGAAAAACAACACCATAAAAACAGTAAGAAAAATGAATAGAAACAATTCAAAACAATCAAGAATATAAATGAACAACACGGAACCAAGAAAAAGAAATTAGAAGAAGAATATAATTAGCTTTTGATGAATCAAAGATCTAGATATCAAATGATAGCGTCCTCTTCATCCGGTTTGAATTTCCTTGCAAATAGGATGGATTTGGCGTAAGCAAGTGAAGGATACGAGTCAAGGAGACCTCCATTGGAGCCATGGTTTCCTTGGAGTTTCCGTGAGATGTGGGGAGAGTGATTGGTGAGGCCAAATCACTTGGAGAATGGTGAAAAGAGATCAAAGGCGTCTATCTTAAAGAGGCTAACCAATAGAGAGCATAAGCTTGTAATTTGACAACATAACACTCATATATTTGATCTATCTTTTCATAAGACAAACACCTCAATTTATAGTAGAGAGGGTCGACCAAATCATAGTTACGTTTCACTTTTTATTCTTATCACATTCAAATCTAACACTTCATATTTTTGTAGTATACATTCTAAAAGAAAACTTGGTTTTCGTGACGTTGACCTATGAAACTCCTTTTGGAAAAAAATTAAATACATTCAAAATATATAATAATCAAAGCAGACGAAAATAATTAAATCAAAATCATTATTTTGAAAAACTTATGTTTTTCAAAATCTTTGGTAATGTTATATTTAAAAAACTTTCCAAACAGTTATAAATCAAATCGATTTAATTGAATCGGAAACATATTATTGAAAAGATTTTTTTTGAAAGCTCCATTAATGTTTTGTATTTTAAAAACTTTCTAGAATTGACTTTAATTAAAATGTTGAAGCGATTCTTTGTTTAAAAAATTAATTAAAGTCACTACAAGTTTTGCAACTATTTTTTTTAATGATCATTAGAAAACACTTTGCGAATAAAATAACTAAATTTAGAAAGGTCATGATATGTTAAAATATTTGTGAGAAGGAAGACATCACCAACCACTTTCAAAATAAAATAACTGAATTTAGAAAGGTCCTGATAGGTTAAAGCATCTATGTGAGAACGAAGACACTAATATAAAAACAAAAATGAGTTCACCTGGGATGTTGAATCGCTGGTAAAATATTTAATATGTTTATAAGATCATTTAACATATTTAACACTGTGAGATCATCTAATATATTTAACATTATAAAACTGTCTAACGTTAATAGTACAAACTGTTAAACGTTTTTACTTTCATTGTACATGAAAAAACATTGTTATAAGTCCTAATATATCATATAAAATTTGTTACGTAGATTTACTTATCTTCATTAGACTATCTAGTAGGATATTAAGCCATTTAACGTCTGAAAAGAATCTATAGATGTCCAAATATTTTATTCGTTGTTTTTTTATAAAAAAATTTATGGCTGATTTAAATATGAAGATATTTGAATTTTAACCATTTTGTTGTCAAAATTTTGTAGACATGATGCAAAATCTATTATAATGCATGTGATTGTTTGTGATATGTGATAATATCTTTTTAAGAAAGAGATTGTGGTGACATAAAAATAAAGAAATGTTTATTTTATAAAATTTATTGGTGTGAACTATTTGCATGAAATATTCTAAAAATTCATAAATCATTTCTGAATTACATAATTCAGAATATATTTTTAGATTCTAAAATTCAAATTATATTTATAAATTTGCCTAATCCAGAATATATTTTTATATTACAAAATTGACAGTATTTTTTATCCATATGCCATTTAGACTTTTTCTCACATGGAAATGCATAAGGAAACTATGAGTGGCGAAAGAGAGTATTTTCTCATGAGAAATTGTCACGAGAATTGCAATATCACATTAACATAACTATTGTGCCACCCTTACTTCCCAATGAACTTTTTTGAGCATTGAGCTACTGAAAAGTATACATACTGAAAATTCCTATATCTACAGCAACTTGGATAACTAAATATAACATTGAAATATTCAGATAATTTTGGCCCTTGTTTATATCACTGTCTTTCATCCTTTTCACCCACCACATAACGATTTTGAGTAGCACTCAAGCCAGATGAATGAAGCTGCTTTCTCTTCTTTACAAGATGTAAAGAGGTTTTCCTATCATCTTTAGCTTCCTCATAATCAGGCTGCACAATAATAAACTTTGTTCAGTATCCATCTAAAACTGGATGAATATCCTTGGTGATTCAGCTTAAGCTTCAGAAGAGAACATGCATATATACCAAGCAAGATCCCAACTTTCCACAAAAACCTAAGACCCAAAATTAAATTGAAATGACAATTCTCATTTAGTTCTGCTAATTAAAATATTGAAGTTGTGATCAATAACTGAAAAGTTTCTCCAAATACTACCGCTCCAAAGTGTGTTTTAGTGAATGCTTGATTTGTAGAAGTGTTTACCACTTTATTTAACCATTATATTTGAATGCCAATTATAGAAAGTCAATCAACTGGTTCTTGAATTTATCAATATAAATCCAAGGTCAGTGCTGGATTATCTAACCCAACAAACATGCAAGCACCATGAAGACACTATAAAAAAAATTAAGAACCGAATATTATTCTGACAATGAGTGCAAGGCGTACACATGTATGCACGTATATTGGGAGATTATCCTAATATTTATTGGTTATAACTTTGCTGTTATAAGGAAATTAAATTACAATGAAATAAATTCATACAAATAAAAAAGGAAAGAAAATCGCTTGCTTAAACAATTACCAACCTTGAGAGCTAAAGCTCGATCAAAGCTCTCAATAGCATTATCTGGCTCACCAAAATTCAGTTGTGTTCTGCCAAGTGTGACCCATGCCTGGAAGAATCAAGATTGAAATGCATGCATTAATTATGAAACTGAAAGGTACTTAGCTAGTAGGCATGATTATCAGTGATTCAAAATCAAACTTCGGCATACTTTTTAGTTTAGACTATAAGTCCTACAAATACAATTCCCAAAGAATTTGATACAGTGATCATGTACCAAATCTAACATAGACATAGCACAGAAGCCAACCTAAAATCCAAGAAGGTTAGTCAACAAAGCATTCACAAAAAGTTAGAGCATTTTATCTCAAAATCAAGAAAAGTCTAATAAGGTTCTAGATCTTATACTTAGATTTTCAATGCTGATTCCTTTACAGTACTGACCAGTGACCACACTCATCACTTAAGCATATACATTACAAGAACAAATGTGTCAGGTGACAATGATACTGAATTTCAAATATATATATATATATATTCATACTACTAGTTCTTTGGATTTAACAAACAAAATAAGACAACCAGCCTATAATTGCAACCTGTAATTGGAGATCAAAATGAGGAAATATCAATTATATGCATGGAATATATCACATACACACAGGTCAAAGCTTTTCTGAGTTTAAGAACTTCCTGAAGAGAATCTTTCAAATTTCTCTCATCTGTTGTTAAACTTGATTATAATTTAGGCATAATTACTAACTGAAACAAAACAAAATTGCAGCACAGAATTATGTAGATAAATTTTATTAGTAGAAAGGAATATTGCAAAAGTCACAATGTTTAATGGTGAATTCAAATAAAATAGTATCATACCTCAGCCCATGATGGGTCCAATTCAGTCGCTCCTGTCAAGTAGAGGGCATAGATTCTCAAATTTCAAGCACTTAACCACTAACAGTTTAAGTTATATACAATCAGCAGAAGCAAAACCCCAAATAAATGTTTTACTTTGCAGAATTAAATATATACTAAATTGCATAATATAAAGTTCATATGGGAAAGATGATTTTTCTACATTTCTCACCAAAAAAACAAGGACTTGCTATATTCAAATCACACCTCAAGAAACAGTTCAATTGTTAAACTTAATTTAGTAATTTAAAATTTCATTAGATTAAATACACAAGATTAAAAAAAATCAAGTTTTCAGACGCACGAGTTGCAGCCTTTAAAGCATTCCAAGTGTCTCCAATTTCTAGTAAAATTTGGGCTTTCTGTTCATGCAAAATTGGAACATCAGGTGCCAACGCAAGAGCAGCTTCCCATTTACTTAGTGCTTCCTGGTACTTCCCATCCTGGAAGAATAAATATGGAATTAACCACAAAACACAGGCATTGACAAAGAGATAAAACATCACAAGACGCCAAATTTTAAAATTTGTTGGCAAGAACATGGCCTATAAACCCATATATAATTGAAATTTAAGAAAAAAGAATCATAATAAATAAATCACATATATAGGATTCTGCAAAGAAGCTGCCTAGTCAGAATGCACACATGGCTAGAGAATTAGGACAAGAAGGATCAAAACTGTTGGAGGAGATCTGGGAATCCTGGACGAGAGAAGGAGCCTGAGGAAGAGGCTAACAAATTCATAATTGAGAGATTTTGTGTGCTGATACTCTAAGAGAAAGAGAATAACGAAGGGGGGATTATTGGTATGAGGGTCATTTCCCATCATTCTTCTTGGACTCTTTTTGTTCTTCCCTGTCATATCCTTAAGTTACTGTTATTGCTTACTATTCTTCCAACTTCATACATTGTGTGTTGATTATTGATAGTTCTATGAAGCAATAACCAACGTTTTTCACTTTCAGCTTCATTACAGTTTCAAGATTAAAATATGTAGATATATGTCATATGTGCCAAATTGCAATGAAGCCTGCGGGAAATAAAATTGATACACAACAAAAGAACCTGTCTTATTTATCCTTTTAACTATCAACAATCTATTGAATGCATAAAGTGACCAAATTCTGTATAAATTTTCGGGTCATTAATTGTGGAGCCAAAATAATCTTAAAGTGCAGTTGTCTAGATGAACCGAGAAAATGCTACTCCCAACTGTAAGTATGTCTAAGAGACTGCCACCATAATTATGTCCATATAGCTGAAATGCCAGTAACTTGCAAAAGGAATACTCATCAACAATAACTTGATTATGAATTGCGACTGTAATTTACTTCAAACAAACTTTATTCCAGATAGGCTAGCTTAATCTAGAAACAGCATGAAAAAAAAAATCACTAATCAAATTGGAATTTAGAGCTAAACTTATCATAGCAAAATCTCAAAATCACAGACTTAAACAGACAAAGGTCTTGTTTGGATGATCTTCTCAATAAGCAATTATAAGAAGAACACAAAGTGAAATGAATTAAGCTTCTCTAATAAGCTAAAATCAACTTATACACTTCAACTTTTATAAATTTTCTCTTAATTAACTTTTTTAAAAACTTATTTTCACTTATGCATGAGCTAATTTTAACTTATAAAAAAGTTTAGCTCATATTGCTTAGTTATTTGCATCTGTTATAAGTTCTCATAAAAAATATTACCCAGACAAGATCTAACAAGTTTCCATGTAGCTTATACTTGTATAAATTGTAAAAAAAAACTAGGACAAATAATAAGGTTGACATGAAATGAGAAGGAATTGCAAGATATATAAGGGAGACTGCAGGCAAGATTTTCACACTCTGATTCTCTAATTATGATTGCTATAAAAACATTTAAAGTCTTCCAAATAGCCACCCATAGTTAATGTTTTTAAAAGAATCCTTATACATTTCATTTTTTTTAAAAGGTCACTGTATTCTAACCATCATTAACATTAACTAAACTACAGGATCTATTTTACAGCTCAGATGGAGACAAAGCATGGAGGCTATGAGTTTGCTGATAGCTTTATGACGGTAGTATGGTACACTAACCAAGGAGCGACTACTAAAAAGGTTGGGATAGTTTTCAACAAATATTCAAAAATGCTTTTCACCAAATAAGATATTTTTTACATTCTCTCAATTCGTGTTTACGGAGAATGGTGGATAAAACAGTTTCTTCTATCCGTTAAATAGAGTCCTGTAGTTTATCAAAGCCATTAATATGACCATATAGATTAACAAAATTTAATCTGTTGCCAGCCAGAGAGAGACTACTTCGAAAAAATTTAGAATTATAAAGTCTTTGTCAAAATCCTTAGACTACACAAACTTATTAAGAAAAGGGAAAACAACTTACACAATTACAAGGTAATACAACTTTACAGTCATCTAAACACGCATCACAAACCATTACGTATGTAAATTTTTTTACATCATACTAAATGTGACTTCTGATTGGTTTTCACTTGAAAGTATAAAGGTGTTCAGGATCCCAGTGTACTGGGAAAAAAACACAAAAGAAGTGCTTAAGGTATAGTAGTAATTGAACTCTTAAAAAAACTATTAGTATAAAACTTTCAGCCTCAATATTCAGGTTCAGAGTGGGAAAAAAACATGAATTTTCAATATAAATCACAAATTCAGCGACCCTTGTCTCATTAAATTGATAAAAGTTCAGAAAAACGATTCAAATGTAGTCATATTTTCCCACCCCAATTTCTTGTACGCAGCTTTCACAACTATAATTTAACTTAGTCTACCTTTCCCTTCTACAAAATAAATAATAAACAACAGAGCCTTAACATACCATAGCGAGCTTGTCTCCTTGAGCTTGAAATTCATTCGCCAATTGTGCAGCGCGAGATTGGTCAGGATCGGGAATAGGCACGCCATCTTGTGAATGGGGTTCGTCGTGATGCTCAAAGGGAAGGTCAGTGAAGTGAGACAACGTGGGTAAACAACGTTTCTTGTTCTTGTTGTTCTTCCAAGTCACTTTCATTTCCACTGCCACCTCCTTCTTCAACGTTTTTGGTTCTGCGAGTTCATGTATATGTTTATGCGTGTCGAACGAATACGGTTTCTGCTCTCTTCTACCATATTCTCATAATTTCCCTTTTTCCTCTTCTGTGTTCTTCTTCACGGGCCTTCGTATTTCTCAATGGACAATTACTTTTTGCACTACATTATTTCTTCCTACACCTATCTTTTTTTGACACACATATTTTGCTCTTTGTAGTTTGTATCTTTTAAAAGCTCTCGCAACTACATTTTTGTATTTCTTCTCCACAAAACGTCAAAGTTTTAACAATTGTTGAAGATAAAGGTTTTGGATAGCATGAAATTAGGTATTTGATTGGTAAGCATTGGATGTGTTTTTTTAAACATTTTCGAGTAAAAGTTAATTTGTTACTAGTTTCTGAGTAATATTTATATTATGTAGTTTGAAAGTTTTTACGATTAAATATTTCAAAAAATTTGTTATGAATTATATAATCCAAAACTAAATGATAAATTTTGGATGGTGCAGTGTATAAACAAATATTTGAAGTAAATTTGTTATTCTAGATTTGTCAAGTCGAAACGTAAAATTTATTATAGATTTACAATACAGATTGAAAGGTAATTTTTTATTTTGATTATGTAATTGTGAGCACAAGTTCAACACTTTAAGATTTTTATTAAATACTAAAAATAAATAAGTATAAAACATAGTCATGTTTCGATTGTAACACAATAATTCCGCTCAATAACTAATTAGGTAAGATGCAAGTTTTCGTATGATAAATGATATGATATGGTGCAATCTTATTTTTATGTTTAGCATAACATAGATATATTCAAATGATAAATGCATAATTTAAGCTAACTTCATTAATATGCGAATATATATATATATATATTATGATGTAACTACTAATATATATATATATTATGATGTAACTACTAATACATTTGTAAGCAATTTCAGAAACAATATAAATCAAAATTACGTTTTACTTTTTTTTCTCTCTTGCATATAAAAGTAAATAAAACATGGCAGCAAAGATGTTAAAAGGAGTCAACAAAATGGGCAAAAGTAGAAATATGTTACAAAAAATATCAAACAAAATTCATTGTTCGAATTATAACCATGCTAAGTACATGAAATAATGATTGAAATAAACTGAAGTGGAAATGCATGTTGTAGTGTCGTGAGTGTTGATCATCTTCCATTATCAAAGTCAATTAATTCAAGTGTTCTCAAGCTATCATATCCAGTATTTTGTTGGGCACTACTACTATCACCATGTTCATGAGAGCTTTGTGCCTCATGAAGCAAGTATTGACCTTCCTCAAAGTTTTTGCCTGTATTGATCCAAGGGTGTTTCTCTGTAAGCTTTATTCCTTCTAATTCCATTGCCACTTCCTTCATGCTAGGTCTTTCCTCACTTGTAAGTCTCAGGCACCTAGCAGCAAGAATAGCAACCTCCATAAGCTCCTGCTTGTTTTCTTCATCCAAAATACCCACCTGAAGAACATCAAATAGACGATCCTCTTTCAAGCTACATAGAAA
>Ga0123342_1007727_pt1 | contig 14039 bp, 7 predicted proteins | sample Turbeawhitnodule_FD_89960 | JGI IMG/M metagenome (GOLD analysis project Ga0123342, IMG submission 89960) | Root nodule microbial communities of legume samples collected from Mexico - Turtle bean Mexico white nodule | ecosystem: Host-associated > Plants > Roots > Nodule | place: Mexico: Nepantla...
AAGTTCCATGTTCGCTCAAATAGTTTCCCTACTGGATCTCATCCTAGCATCAGTAGAGTGGAGGAAGAGCTAAGCAAGCTCAAAACTTGGGAAGCCACTTCCACGTCCACCTCAAAATCAATTGGCACTGGCTTGTCCTTGCTATCAGATTTGTATATTTGCTTGGAAGATCTTCTCAACATGGCTTCAACCCAAAAGCTTATTTCTAACCATCAAGGTGAGAAATGCATAGAAGAGCTTCTGGATGGTTCAGTGAGAGTTTTGGATATCTGTGACATCACAAGGGACACCTTGTTACAAATTAAGGAAAATGTTCAAGCCCTTCATTCTGCTCTTAGAAGGAGAAAGGGGGATTCAAGCATTGAAAGAGTTGTAGCCGAATATAGTTTATTCTCAAAGAAGATGAAGAAGAATGCCAAGAAGTTGATCACAACTTTAAAGCAGATGGAGAGTAAATTTGGTGTATCTCCACTCTTGGATCAAGACCAACAACTCTCTGCTTTGACTAGAGTGCTTAGGGAAGTGATTGTAATGAACATGTCTATTTTCCAGTCCCTTCTAGCTTTCTTGGTTGTGCCTGCTCCAAAGTCAAAGGGAACCAAATGGCTATTGCTAGCAAAATTAATGCACAAGGGAGTGATAACATGTGAAGAGAACACAGAAGATTCCAACGAGTTGCAGTGTGTGGAAGCATCTTTAAGCAGCCTTCTAAGTGAAGGTACCAATGTTGCAAGGATGCAAGTTGCACATGAAAGATTGGAAGCTTTGGAGAATAGCATTGAAAGCATTGAAAATGGTTTGGAGTGCTTATTTAGGCGCATGGTTAAAACAAGAGCCTGCCTTTTAAACATCATGACTCAATAGAGATTAGACAGTGTTCAATCTTGTCCAAAATCCTGGAAAGTATCCAAGTTTTTGGAATCCATTGAGGATTGAAAAGTTTTGCCTCATCAATTTTGTACATCTATACAACTCAATAGTTAAACAATCAAATACAACTGAATGTTTATACTCTATATTTCGATATATTTTTTCTTGAAGTCACCTTTTTCCTAGAGAGAATATTCCTTTACATTTATCATGTTTCTATGAATGATCATTATAATTTACTTGTTAGAGAATACTGGCATAAATACTAGGAAATCTTTACTAGGAAATCAGAGCTCAAGACACTAAGGATTATGGGTTTCTGTCATGTGTGTAATTCAACTTGACCAACTTTCCCATTTCTATAACATGACTTGCTCGCGCACTCAAAATGCACTAATAGTCAGCTTAATCAACTTCAATGTTGTCGAAGATTATCTTGGCATCATTAATCACATAAAATTTTAAGTTAATAAAAGCTAAAGATTAAGATAGAAAAATTGAGGAACACATGCTAAAGAACAAAAACAGATAATGGAAAAGCTGACTGCTCTAATTATTTCCATTGTGCAAAGTTAGCCTCAATTAGTCCATACAGTAATGGCAGGTAACTCATGCTAAAGAAATAATAATTTGTGTCCTGCTTACTAGATTCTACAAAAATTGTTCTTAGACAAATTATTTCACATGATAATAATAAGAAATAACGTTCCTACAACTGAGTTAACACCCCAAGAATTTAGAAATTAAAAATTCATGTAGGGTAAAGTCACCATCCTTATCAGTTAAAAATTCATATTTATTGTTGTTTGTTATAAAAGCTATAAAGCTGCCAAACTCATACCATACATTGACAAGTAATTACATGTTTATCAGAATAATGAAAATGTGTCATATAGATTCTTACACTAAAATCAATGAAGGTACTTCTTAAACCAATTTCAATATATATTGATTTTCACTATCAAATCATCAGTGAAAGAAATATAAGAGACTGTATTCTAACTATGGAGAAATGCAATTCTACAGACAGTAAGACAGTAAAACGAGAATATCTTGGCATCTATGAACTTCTCTGCAGTATACCAATAACACTCTATTGTATTTTGATTACATATTGATGAATGTTTAGACAATTAACCAACTAATTTAAAGTTAAAGTCATATAAGTAGACCATTAAGACTCATGCAGATAAAAGCTTATTAAAATAGTATAAATAGGTGACAATGAAAAAAAGTTGAGATGGAAAAAATGAACTTTCTTTTGGTTGTGCTAGGTGTTAATATGTCATCTGTAGCATCAGTGAAAGAGTTTAGCAAGTGAGTGCTGATAAATATATACAATATTATAGTATTTGGACTCCAAATTTTGGAGACACCATTCATGTATTTATACCTGTCTATCCTTTTTTGAGTAAGTGAATAAAACAAAGCACAGTTCAGGTGAAAAAACTGTGATTTTTTTATGAGTAAACCATCAATTTAGTTGTTAAAATTGTAATACTACATCAAATTAGTCTTTGAAATTAATAAATAAAACAATAGTCTATAAAATTCTAGAACTGCTCCAATCTTTTTTGCCTTTGTTCTATAAATATTTTGTTTTCTTATAAACATTCTCTCTTCAGTAGCTTGTATAAGACATTAACAAAAGTTCTGCTTAGAAAAAGTCTTATTTTCTTTTAGAGAAGAGATCTTTTACTCAAACAAAGATGCCCATTTTTTCTGCAATAAAGTCACATGCTAAACAGAAATGATTTGCACACACAAAACCTTTATAACCTTTGATTTTGAGAATTGGAAACTTGTGATGTCTCCTTAATAATTTATGTGTCTCAAACAATAATCCAACCCTTGAAACTAGGACGGTGGGTACTCGTCCTTTAGTATGTAAATACAAAATTCTTCATTGGTTTCAAACATAATAAAAAGGAGTTGTTAAAATGAAAAAGGGAGACACAAGGGTTACAAGCCACTCGTGCACACGCCAAATAACTCATCCTTTTGTTCTCGAAATCTGTAATCAACATTAAAAATAACTCTTTGTTGTCTATTTGTCAAATACCACCAGATTCGGATCTCACCGATCCAAAAGCCATTTTTAACACTATTTTGTAGTTATAGTTTCTTATCATCGGACAAGCCAGGTAATGTATATCCTTAAAGCTAAAACAACACTTTATAATTTTAAGTCAAGAGGCAATGTGGCAACAAATGAGGCAAATTAATTGATGACTAATGATGTTTTCTGATTGCCAACACTTGGAGAACATGCCAGTTATGCACAACCAACCCATTTCATTACCAATGAGGCATGTATTATATCACAAATAATAGTGCGCAATGTTTGGCAGAGATGTGACAAACTCACCAAATTAATAGGAAACACATGCTGCTACCACATGCTCACGTTGATCATGAGAGGTTAACTGTGTTGCCTATTTTCTTGACCAATAGGAATGAATCATGAATTGCTCCTATATATATAGAGTTAAGCACTTGGTGAGAGCACAAAAACATTGAGCTTCTTTCGAAAAAGAACAAAATACAAAAAGAGTAACCATGGCAAACAAGTTCCATGTTCGCTCTAACAGTTTTCCTTCTGGATCTCATCCTAACATCAGTAGAGTAGAGGAAGAGTTGAACAAGCTCAAAACATGGGAAGCAACTTCCACATCCACATCAGAATCAATTGGCACTGGCTTGTCTTTGTTATCAGATTTGCATATTTCCTTGGAAGATCTTCTCAACATGGCTTCAACTCAAAAGCTGATTTCCAGCCATCAAGGTGAGAAATTCATGGAAGAGCTAATGGATGGTTCAGTGAGAATTTTGGATATCTGTGACATCACAAGGGACGCCTTGTTACAAATTAAGGAGAATGTTCAAGCCCTTCATTCTGCTCTTAGAAGGAGAAAGGGGGATTCAAGCATTGAAAGAGTTGTAGCCGAATATAATTTCTTCTCAAAGAAGATGAAGAAGAATGCCAAGAAGTTGATCACAACTTTAAAGCAGATGGAGAGTAAATTTGGTGCATCCCCACTCTTGATCAAGACCAACAACTCTCTGCTTTGACTAGAGTGCTTAGGGAAGTGATTGTAATGAACATGTCTATCTTCCAGTCCCTGCTAGCTTTCTTGGCCGTGCCTGCTCCAAAGTCAAAGGCAACCAAATGGTTATTGCTAGCAAAATTAATGCACAAGGGATTGATAACATGTGAAGAGAACCAGAAGAATTTCAACGAGTTGCAGTGTGTGGAAGCATCTTTAAGCAACCTTCTAAGTGAAGGTACGAATGTTGCAAGGATGCAAGTTGCACATGAAAGATTGGAAGCTTTGGAGAAAGGCATTGAAAGCATAGAAAATGGTATAGAGAGCTTATTTAGGCGCATGGTTAAAACAAGAGCCTGCCTTTTGAACATCATGACTCAATAGAGATCAGAGAATGTTTAGTCATGATTTTCTCTTCAAATTTTATGGATCCACTGAGGATTCAAAAATTTTGTCCCATCAATTTGTACATGTATACAACTCAATAGTTACACTACCAAATACAACAAAATGTTTATACTCTATATTTCGATATTTTCTTTTTGCAGTCAGCTTTTTCCTTATTCCTTTACCTTTATCTTGTTTTTATGACTGAACATTATAATTTACTTGTCAGATAATACTGGGTATAAAAAATAGCCTTAACATCATTTTATACCATTTTCAAAGGATTGTTTTTTTGGACAAAATCTATAAATATAAGTTTGTGAGACTTTTTCCATATATATTTATCAACTTCCTCATTTAAATCTTAACATAGAACATTTACATCTTACAGAATTAGCCTCAATTAGTCCACAATACACTAACCACATATAACTATAATACCACAGAACATACATTTTTGTCTCCTGCTTACTGCTTTTACAAAATTTGTTCTTAGGAAAAATGTTTCAAATGATAATCATAAGAAATAATGCTCCTGCAACTGAGCTAACACCTCAAGAATTAAGAAATAATGTTCCCTACAAGAATTAAGAAATACACATATAAGACAAAAAATATTGGTCTAAGGTGAGAGTAGAACTAGTGAACTACTGTGGTAAATCAACAAGGGAGACATAAGGGTTGCACGCCACTCGTGCACACACCAGATAACCCTCATTTTGTTCTCGAAATCTGTAATCAAAACTATATACAACTCAAATTGCTGCCCAAACTGCAATCAAAATTATAAATAACTCAAAACTGTTGTCCAAGTGATATTATATCCCTCGAGATCCAAACCTCATCTTCCAAAAGCCATTTATTACACCATTTTGCAGTTTTAGCTTCTTATCCTTTAGACAAGCCAAGTAATGGATATCCTTGAAACTAAAACAACATTTTTATAATTTGGCAGAAAAGGAGGCAAACTGGTTGATGACTGATAAGGTTTTCCGATTGCCAACATTAGGAGAACATGTCAGCTATACACAGCAAACGCATTTCATTATCAACATGGCCTGTATTATAAATGATAATGCATAATATTTGGCAGAGAGATGTGACAAGCTCATCAAATTAGTAGGAAACACATGCGGGTACCACATACTCACATTGATGTCTATTTTGTTGATCAGTAGGAATGAATCATGAATTGCATTATTTATATCTGTCTATCTATCTATCTATATATATTTTGGTGAGAGAACCAAAACATTGAGCTTCCTTTGAGAAAGAAAAAAAAATACAAAAGGAGTTACCATGGCAAAGAAGTTTTATGTTCGCTAAAATAGTTTTCCTACTGTCCACATCTTCATCAAAGTCCATTGGCTTTGGCTTGTTCTTCCTTCAAGGTTTGCATATATGGCATCACAAGAGACACCTTGTTACAAATTAAGAAAAATGTTAAAGCTCTTCTCTCTGCTGTTAGAAGGAGGAAGGGGATTCAAGCATTGAAAGAATTATAACCGAATATAACTTGTTCTCAAGAAGATGAAGAAGAATGCTAAGAAGTTGATAACATATTTGAAGCAGATGGAAAGGAAATTTGGAGTATCCCACTCTTGGATCAAGACCAACAACCTGTTTCTTTGATTAGAGTGCGGACCGGAATGCGGACCAGGTTAGTATGTCCTGTGTTCAAAACACGAGTTGAATTCTCATAATGACTAGCTCGTGGGTTTACAAATCAGTTCACATAAGCTTTTTTTTATTTGTAAATAAAAATGTTTGTTACTTTTTTTTTTTTTTAAAAATTGAATATAAAAAATCAATAATTATAAAAAATTGAATATAAAGAAATTTCTATCAAAATATTTGTTATTTTTTTTATTGATACCGAAAAACCGAATATAAAAATTTAATAATTTTAAAAAATTGAATATAAATTAATTATAATTGAATAAAAAATTGAACCTAAGTTTGTTATTGATATAAAACATCAAATATCAATATTCTTTAATTTCAAAAATAGTCAAACATCAATAATTCAATTATGACAAAGCATAATTTGTTTTTTTTTTTTTTTCACGTGAGTTGTGGGTTATGCAAGACAAACTTTAGTGGGTCAGCGAGTTGAATTCCAAAATTTGCCTCACACTTTTTGCTAATAGACTATGGGTCAATCCACATTGTCTGTCCCGCATTGTCATTCCACTACAAGAAAATCTGGAATTACACATATGTAAAGTCAATGTTACATACGAATATTTACATACAGATTCTAATTCGTATGTAAAATATTTAAAATTTAATTAAAAAAAACAGAAATTATTACATACAGATATAATCTGTATTAATTTATTTAAAATTTAATTAATATTTATATAATTTTTTTATGTATAATAAGTAATGTATTAAAAATTTAAATAATTTTTCTTTTACATACAAATTTAATCCGTATATAACTTATTTTAAATTTAATTAAAAAATATACGAATTATAACATATATAATATAAATTAAAAAAAACAAACAATTACATATGAATAAAATCCGTATGTAACATTTTGAATTATTTTTATAATTAAATTTGAAATAAGTTACATACGAATTCGTATATAACAGTTTTTTAATATTATAAATATTAATAATATTAATATTAATATTAATAATATTAATATTATTAATATTAATCTATATCTATATATAAAGAATTATCCTTTTTAACTTTTCTCAATTTTTTTTTCTATTTTATCCTTATAATATTTGATTTTATTTCATTATGGGTATTGCGTCATTTTCTATTTTTTCAAAAAATTTCAAAAATTGAAATTTTAAAAATTTTAAATTTTTAAAATTTTCAAACTCTAAAGCTTAACGAAACACTTCAAATTTCGAAAAATTTTAAATTTTCAACAAATTTTTAAATTTTCAAAATTTTTAAATATATTCTCATTTCCTCATGTTTTACGGAAAAGTTACTTCGAAACTGATTTAATTATTCACAATCTTCAAATAGGGAGAAACTTCAGTTAGAAGAAAGTAGAAAGAGGAAGAGACTGAACCCAAGGCACTATTTCTCATGTTCCTATCATTGTCGTGTTTACCCCAAGTGCAAGGTTCCAATGTGAAGGAACATTGTTAAGAGCGTGTGTAATTTGGATTCAGTGTGTGTTGCATAAAAAAAGTTGCATACGCTTCTACATCCACTAGAGAGTGTAGGGAAAGGTTGATAGTTTTGTTTGTGAATAGAAAAAAAAAGTTGCATAAACTTTTTTTTTTCATTTTACTCTTATAACAACCTTTCATTCTATTAAATTATTCTGGACATTTCGTAATTTCATAGAGAACAATTTTCAAATTGATTTAAGAAACCGTTTTTAATTCCTCTCTACTTGGTCCCTATTGAATATGAATATCTCTGTATAAACCCACGTACCCACACCGTACTTTCCACTTTCATTCTCACTTCTCTTTCTCTTTCTATGTTTTGATTAATCTTTCTAGAACCCTAATTTGACCTTTGTCTTATGAAATTGTAATTGAAGTTTGTGAGTAGATGGAGGGGAAGGACTTAACATATTTTTCCATTAATATCTCTTCAGGCGTTGTCTCTATCATTAGTGGGCTTTGCTTTTTGTTTTATCCTCATTATTTCATGAATTCTAAAAGAAATGAGTTGAACTTCATTTTCCTAATAATTCCATTTTGTAATATTTATTGATTGATTTATGTATTACTCTTTAAAAATGGATGTGAAAATGAACGTTAACGACGAGATCTATTGTCATTTTTTGTAGGTGAAAATTCTTCTAATTTTATGGCCTACCATACGATCTATTATATAAATAGGTAAATGTTCTTTTCCATTATGGATAGCGGTGGTATGGCCAATCATTGAAGGTAGATGCTCTGAACCAAGTGAATATTATACATTTTTCCGCTTTTGTGTTAAACAGAGATTATTATTTTGTACTCATAACGTGTCCATTAAAAAGAATGGAAAAGGTTAGAAGATAAAGCTTTTGGTTCAAGATCTCCATTCTCAGACTTTGGTTCATGTTATCAATGCGAATGAAAGTAATAAAATTAACAATGTAATGTTGAAGGAGGGTATAAGAGCAAATACTATACACTATAATTGTTTTGCATCTTTTATTTTTTTTACTTTTAGTTTACAAGTCTCATTAATCATATTTATACTTTAGAATTTTTTAAATAATTTTTCCTTTATTATTTTTTTTAGATTATATAGCAAAATGGAAAATATAAGTGATAAAAGATTAACACTAGAACAAGAAAGACAAACTTGGAGACTAAATATTGCAAATAAAAGATAAGCATGGAACAAATACTTTACTTCTTTTAAATGACAGGGAAAATGAAAGACATCTTGAATATTAATATTTATTTGGTGTCTTAGAATTTATTACTACAAAACCATGACATGGTAAATTAGTGTTTTCTTCTTTAGAATATATATATCAAGTTTATATTTTATTACTAAACTTTTTAAGACACCAAATTCATGGTTAACTATTATGTTGGCTATGTAAATTGCATGACACTTGTGTAAATTTACCATATTGCATGACATTTGTAAATTTACCATATTGCATGAATTTATCATATATAAACATTATATTGGCTATGTTTTTCACAATATATCAGTAGGTGTACTTAGATAATTTATGTCTTCTCATTTATATTTATACCGACCAGTCCTCGGACATCAACGTCAGGGATCGACATCTGACCTCACCAACAAAGGGAGAGATCGGATGTCGGTGGTCTGAACAACTATATTGGGCCACGTAAGGTGGGCCCCAGAATTATACTAGTTACTAGTTAAAACATCATATATGAGAGGAAGCCCTAAGACACGAGGGATCCATGCATGTGGTGTGTATATCGCATTTAGGCGCAACACGAGTAAATAGTCCTTGGAGGCGCTAAGGCCCGTTAGGGTTAGTGTTTCCAAGGGAAGCTGCATGCATGACACGTGAATACTTAGGGCACCCACAAAACAGATGGCCCCAGAGATTTGATGCACAAGTTGGTACCCAGACGACCATTCTGTTAGTCGTTGCACTCCAGTTAAGGGAAGTCTTATGTGCCAGATTATGCTAAGATTGTGTAATAACGGTGCAAGGACATTCTCCAAGGAACCCTAGACATGGGTAACAAAACATAAGTAAACCCTAGTTACAACCTATATAAAGGGTGCTAAGTACCCTAGCAAAGTACACCGTTTCTGAGACTGAAACTACTTGATACACTTATTGTTTCTTTGCCCTAGTACTGACTTGAGCGTCGGAGTGCAAATGGCTATCAAGACGCCCTTTGTCTTGTGGGAGATTCTTCAACCAAGGAAGTTCGATTCTCAAGCGAAGATAGGCGGGCTAGGGATTGCCGAGCGAGTCAACTGGCGAGAACATTTGGTGCCCACTGTGGGGCCTGATAAAACAAGGTCCCAGTCGCAATCGTGTTAAGAGTTTACCAACAATTTGAGGAGTACGAGGCAAGGATTTGCTGCGCCCCCTGGTGTTGCGCCCTCTAGAGGGGACAACGTCACAATGCAACAACTCATGGAGACCATGCGCGCCCTCCAGGAGGTGGTAGCGGCATCTAGGGTTCACATAGTTGTGTCTTAGGCAGACAACGAAGAGCTGCGCAAAACCAATGAGGAACTGCGCAGGAGGGAGCGCGCGGTGGATGAGCGTGCCCCACCCATACCACCTAGGGCACCCCCCATGTCGTCAGGAGATTATGGATACTGTGTTGCCAACCACGTCTCTGAGCCCAAAAGTCATCTTCACGGGTATAGAGGACCCAGAGGCTCACCTCATAGCATTCCACACCCAGATGATGCTTATAGTAGGATTTGATGCTGTGTACTGCAAGTTATTCATGAGCACATTGGCAGGCGCGACGTTAGAATGGTTCGTTAGTATCCTTGACGGACACATTACTACCTTCAACCAATTCGCAACGCTGTTCAGAGAGCAGTACCTTATCAACAGGGCTCCCCCTCGAATTTCTTACGATATCTTTGACTTAAAGCAGTACCAGGGAGAGTCCTTAAAAGAGTTCTTGAACAAATTTGGAGTCCAGGTGGTAAGGCTAAAACCCACGGATGAGGCCATGACGGTGCACACCTTCACCAAAGGAATGCTACCAGGACCTTTCAGTGAATCGCTGCTTAGATGTTACCCGAAGACGTTCTGCGAGATCAGACGTCGGGTTATGGCGTACATCACCGCGGAAGATCGAGTCACAGAGAAACGTGGCTTCGTCGGTCCTGTCCGACCTCGAGCAGCAGATCGACCTCAACCCATTAGGGTGCACGAGGCGACAACAGAAAAGAAAGGCTCGGGAAAGCAACAACCTTACGAGAAGCCCCAGACTAGAGCACGCACACGGGGAGACTCGCCCCCCAGGCACAATTTCCGTGTAGAGCTCAAGGAGTTGATCGTTATTCCCAACATTGCGGCAAGGCTGAAGGTGCCCCCAAAGACCGACAAAAAGTTGGGGCCCAACAAGAACGCTTGGTGCGAGTTCCACCAAGCATATGACCACCCCATACGCAACTACTTGTCACTGGGGCACCAGCTGGACGAGCTAGTGAAAAACGGCTTCTTGAAGGACTACCTCCTAGAGTCGTAGGAGGACTAGGCGTTAATAGCCACAGGAATAGATCAGGGGCACGAGGTGCCCATTCATGGTGAGATCAACACCATCTCTGGAGGGTTCTCGGGAGGAGGATGCACCGCCTCCCAGCGGAAGAAGTACGCACGAGAGGTGATGGCAGTAGAGGTATAGGAGGCAGGTCATACTCCCGATGTCGACCTCGTCTTCACCAAGGTCGACCGTCGGGACGTCGTTCCACATGACAATGATCCGGTGGTGATTTCGGTAGTGACAACAAGAAGGAGGGTGCATCGCGTCCTCGTTGACTAGGGAAGTTCGGTCGACGTGATGTTCTAGTTGACCTTCAACAAATTACAGTTGTCTCCAGACTAGTTGAGGCCTTATACAAGTTGCTTGTATGGTTTCGCTGGAGAACAAGTGGAGATGCATGGACACATAGAGTTGAGGACGACCTTCACAAATGATAGAACTTCACGTACTGAAAACATCAGGTACCTCGTTATTAACGCTCCGTCAGCCTACAATATACTTTTGGGTAGACCTGCTTTGAACAGGATTGGAGTAGTGGCCTCTACGAGGCACATGAAGATGAAGCTGCCTTCCCTCGAGGGTACAATGATCACCATCAAGTCTGATCAGAAAGAGGCTAAGAAGTGCTACGAGAATAGCCTCAAGACAAAGAGAGGAGTGTTCACTGTTATGACTCAGCCTCCAAGGAAAGAAGGGGTCACCCGCGCAGAGATCGCCCGGGAGAGACGGCCCGAACATGCTGAAGACGTGTTAGAGAGGGAGATCGGTGAGAAGAAGTTCATGTTTGGAAAATCCCTAGGCAAAGAGACACAAAATCAGATCACCGAGGTCATAACTCGGCACCTTGATGCTTTTGCATGGTCTGCCTCAGACATGTCTGACATAAATCATGACTTCCTGTGTCATCATCTCACCATGGACCCCCAGGTCCGACCTGTTCGCCAGAGAAGGAGAAAGTTTAATGACGAAAGGCGACAGGTCATCAGAGAAGAGACAGAGAAGCTGCTCAAGGCTGGATACATAAGGGAGATTCAATACCTTAAGTGGATGCCGAATGTGGTGCTGGTGAAAAAGGCTAGTGAGAAATGGAGGATGTGCGTCGATTTCACAGACCTCAACAAGGCCTGTCCGAAGGACTCCTTCCCGTTGCTCAGTATTGACGCTTTGGTGGACAGTGCATCCGGTTGCAGATTACTCAGCTTCCTGGATGCTTTTTCTGGTTACAACCAGATCAGGATGCACCCTAGGGACGAATGCAAGACAACGTTCATGACAGAGTTGTCTTTTTATTGTTATAAGGTGATGCCCTTTGGGCTTAAGAATGCAGGAGCAACTTACCAAAGGCTGATGAATAGAATGCTAGAGCCCATGATAGGGCAGAATGTCCAAGCGTATGTGGATGACATGGTGGTCACCTCCCAGCAGAGGGAGCAACATGTAGCAGACCGAGAAGAGCTATTCACCACAATAGCTAAATACAGATTGAAGCTGAACCCTGAGAAGTGTGTGTTCGGGGTAGAAGAAGGCAAGTTCTTGGGGTTCCTACTCACTGAACGTGGGATAAAGGCGAATCCTGAGAAGTACGCTGCGATCATAGCATGGCCGCTCTGTCTAGATTCGTATCAGCAGGGGGAGAAGGGGTATCTTTATTTCCAATTCCTGAAGAGGAACAACAGGTTCGTATGGACCAGGGAGAGCGAAGAGGCGTTCCTAAAACTGAAGGAATACCTGGCCAGTCCACCAGTGTTGTGCAAGCCACAACTGGGTACTCCACTTCGTCTATACTTCGTAGTTACAGAAAAGGCGATCAGTTCGGTCCTGGTGCAAGAGCAAGACCAGGTGCAGAAGCCAATCTACTTTGTCAGCAAAGTATTGCATGGGCCAGAGGTAAGATATTAGGCCATAGAGAAAGCAGCCATAACAGTAGTGTTCTCAGCGCGAAGACTACACCACTACTTCTAGAGCTTCACCGTAATAGTGATGACAGACCTTCCCATTCACAAGGTCTTACAAAAATCGGATGTGGCAGGAAGGATGGTGCGATGGGCAGTAGATCTATCAGAGTTTGATGTACAGTATGAGTCCAGAGGCCCTATTAAAGGCCAGGTTTATGCTGACTTCGTGGCAAGAAGGGGCAGGTTTCAGATGTGTACTCTTTGTAGACGGTTCCTCCAACCAATAGGGTAGTGGGGTTGGTGTAATCTTGGAAGAGCCAAATGGGCTACTAATTGAGCAGGCCCTACGGTTCGCTTTCAAGGCCAGTAACAACTAGGCAGAGTATGAGGCTCTGATCGCTGGAATGTTGCTAGCTAAGGAGATGGGTGCGAGAGGTTTGCTGGCAAAGAGTGACTCCTTGTTAGTCACAGGTCAAGTCACGGGAGAATACCAGGCTAAAGACCCTCAGATGACTGCATATCTGGAGTACGTCCAGGTTCTGAGGGAGACGTTTCAGGTGTTCGAGCTAGTCCACGTACCTAGAGAATAAAATGCCCGAGTTGACTTGCTAGCAAAGCTTGCCAATTCAGGTAAGGGGGGCAGACAGACGACTGTCATTCAAGAGACCCTGAGGACACCTCGAACTGCCACAAATAATATGGCAGAAGTCCAGCAGATTGACACTTTGGAAGGGGTGAAGAGGAGTCATCGGTCGTTGACTCAGGAGACGTTAAAAACGCCCAGGATAAGCGTGTACCCAGTTGCTAGGGAAAGGTCGTTGCAGGTTTGCCTAGTTGAAGCTGGAGAAACTTGGATGACACCCTACCAACGCTACTTGGCTGATGGGGTACTCCCGCTAGAGCCTACGGAGGCTAGGAAAATCAAGAAAAATTCGAGCAAGTCCTCGGACATCGACGTCAGGTATCGACATTTGACCTCGCCAATAGAGGGAGAGATCGGACGTCGGTGGTCTGAACAACTATATTGGGCCATGTCAAAACTGTGTTGTATTTTTTAAGAAGTTTTATATTTTATCCTTATTATATTTTTATTTTGTATCACAGTTGTATCTTACTATTAATATTAGGATTATGTATTTAGAAACAATCCCACAATCATAGGGATTTGTTTCTCTAGAATT
>Ga0123342_1007728_pt1 | contig 14038 bp, 3 predicted proteins | sample Turbeawhitnodule_FD_89960 | JGI IMG/M metagenome (GOLD analysis project Ga0123342, IMG submission 89960) | Root nodule microbial communities of legume samples collected from Mexico - Turtle bean Mexico white nodule | ecosystem: Host-associated > Plants > Roots > Nodule | place: Mexico: Nepantla...
ATGTAACATATACAAGGTCTTCTCTCTTCCATCCGTGGCTAGGTCCATTTGGGCGTGAATATGCTTAGCCATTGACCTTGTAATAGGGCCTAGACGGTCTAGGCCTCCTCCTAGACGCTCCATATGTAGCCTTCCCTCATCATGTCCTAGACGCTCTCTCCTTGAGTCTAGACGCTCATCACGGTCTAGTCTTGGGTCTTGGCCTCCATGGTGAGGTGTGCTTGGCCCTCCTCCATCAAGAAGTGTGTGTCTTGAGGTGATCAAGGTCACTTTCTTGGTTGTGTTGTAAGTGATCTAGGTTCGATTTCTTAGTGGAATTCCTCAGTGGTTTCTGAGAAGACTGGATGTAGCTCTGGGTTTAGAGTGAACCAGTATAAACATCTGTGTGCATTCTCTCTATCCTTAATCTCTTTAAATTCAATTTTGATATTTGCAAACTGGTATAAACAACCGATTGTTTCTGCGAAACAACTGATTGTTTTTCTGGTGCTGTTGTTTTTGCTTATTGATTTGGCAAACTGGATTCCTTATCAATTGTTTCTTGAGATAATTTCATTCTTCACTTAAAAGTTTTCGAAAACCCTCTTTAAACAATTCACCTCCCCCTCTAGTTTAAAGTCATCCATTCTAACAATTATTTCTATATTTACATTTCTAACGACAATGATGTGGATGTTTTGACCCACATTACAAATTTATGTTTTCTGTCTTTAAGTTAAAATGTGTGTTATTACATTCATAGAGCAATTACATATCACAACAATACAACAACACAACAACAAACCACTAATCCCAAAAAAAGTAATAATTTTTTTTTGAACATTTAAGCAATTTACCTCTTGCAACAACGATGGTGAAGGAAGTTTAGGGTTTAGGAAGCTGACCCTCGTGGAGTAGGAGCTGGACCTCTCGGCGAAGACTGAAGCTAAAACGATGAAGACAAAAAGCTTAGAACGGAAGTTGAGAAGAAGAAAAATATGAAGACCAAATAGAAGAAAAAAGGAAAAAAAGACAATCGGTGAACAATGCAGTGCAGCAGAGACTACGACGACGACACCGCAAACGGCGGAGGGGAGCGTCGAGTGAGTAGCAGCAAAGGTGAACTGAAAATGAGAGACGCGAAGGCAAAGGTAAAGTCAGAAGAGGGAAATTAGGTTTTCAGATTGAGATTTGGGGAAATTGTGAATGCGAGGCAACAATTTTCTCCACTATGCGTCGGCCACATCCGATGCATATGTTAAAAACTTTATTTTAATTTAATTTAAAAATAAATTAAATATTTAAAAACTAATTTAATTTATACAAGAAATATTTACTTTAATTTATACGAAATAATTTAATTTGATTTATACAACAAAAAAATAGTTTAATTTATACAAAAAAAATTTATACAACATAAAATTAACTTAATTTGTACAACAAAAACTTAATTTAATTTATACAACAAAAAATAAATTTAATTTATATAAAAACTAAATTAATTTAATTTATACAACAAAAAATAAATTTAATTTATATAAAAACTAAATTAATTTAATTTATACAAAAATAAATAAATTTAATTTATATGAAAAATAAATTAATTTAATTTACACAACAAAAAATAATTTAATTTATACAACAAAATTAAATATATAATTTAGTTAAACTTTGGTTTGAAAAATCATTTATCCTTACAAATGTTCTTTCTATCTATTATTATGTAAAAATAATCAATTTATTAATGTCTTTTCGAAATCAAAAAATAACTCTTAAGGTATATTGAAAAAAAGGTTTTCTTTCAAATAAAAAAATTCCATCAAATTAAGTATAATTTCTATGTGACATACCATTTACTACCACGAATATAAAAAAATCCTATTATTAAAATTGCTCATGATACCCTCTTTTAGTCTTTACAATCCACTTTTTAGTTCAATTCTTACCTTTCTAAGTGTAATAAAAAAACAAGTACAAAAATTCCACCCAAAATGGCAATGGGTTAAGGTTTTGAACTTATAATCCAAAATCTAATGATAAACTCTATTTCATGATTTGGAGTTCATTCCATATACTAACACGAATATCAACGAGTCATATTTTTCAACTCTTTCAACCTTTACAATCCATTTCTTAGTTCAACTCTTACCTTTCTAAGTGTAATAAAAAAACAAGTACAAATGTTCCACCCAAAATGGGAATGGGCTAAGATTATGAACTTATAATCCAAAATCTAATGATCAACTCTATTCCATGATTCTGAGTTAATTCCATATACTACCACGAATATCAACGGGTCCTATTTTCAAATTTCTCATGATACCCTCTTTCAACCTTTACAATCCACTTCTTAGTTCAACTCTGATGTGAAGTGATTTTAGATTTGTCTATTTTAGGGGTGACACTTTACTTATGATTTTGATTTTAGCAAATATATGGTGAGACTTAGGGAAGATCCCCACTGGACACAAACTTAACCAAGTGGTTAAGTAAGTGTGAAGATTCGCTTCTAAAGGTAAAAGGAAAAACACATTATAAGGTGTGAATGATGCATGTTGTGGAATTGGAATGATATGAAAAGGAAACAAATGAAATAGATGGAACCAAATTGAAAAATGGAAACAAAAACAAGAACACAAAACACAATAACAATGGTGTATGAAAAATGGAAGAAGGAAATGAATGAAAGAAAGCTTATGGTGATGGATGAGATGTTCTGGTCTATGCCAACTTCTTCTTCTGGTGAGGTCCGCTAGATCTTTGGTGGGGTCTTGACTTGATTGTTGAGATGACTGCTCATAGTGTGAATGGTCTCTTGAGGCCTTGGTCATCTCCTGGTTTACTTGGATTGTGTCAAACTTTTACCTTACTAACTGCAATAAAAAAACAAGTACATATGCTCCAATCAAAATGGCAATGGGATAGGGTTATGAACTTATAATCCAAAATCTAATAATAAACTTTATTATATGATTCTAAGTTCATTCTATATCAGACCTAGTCGAAATGGACTTATATATGTTACATTTATTAATAACTAAGTGTAGTAAAATTACTATGTCAAAGACCTATTATTTAGTGCATTTGGAAATTGTATTAACACACTTATAAGGAATATTGCAAATGTGTCATCTCGTGACTCAAAACTTACTACATTATTATGTGCTTTAGTTGGAAAACATCAATTTCTTTTGGAGATCATATTAAATAACTATAAAGATTGCATTTATATGTGATAAGTTTGGGACACTTTGGGTATTGTAGCAATCTAAGAATTAAGAATAAGTTACTTACTCACACACTTAGTCTTAATATGTTTGTACCATATACATTATCGATAAATCTTTAAGATGATCTTATGCTTCATTTATGAGAAGTAACATCTTTAAAATCACAATGGATATCAAAGTAAAATCACTAGTTCATTCATCCATTACAGAGATATGACATTCAAATTTATTTAAGTTACTAATCAAAAGTTTTATGTAATGTTTTTTCTCTTAAGTTTACTTTCACATTTTAAGATAAAATTGACTTTCTATTTTTAAATACATCAATTACATTTTACATGAATTAATTACTTTACATTAAATTTATATTCCTAAATTTATGTATATTTTATACAATATTTACAAAATTTAATACATACTTTTTTTACTTAATTATTATTTCTCTACATTTTTTAAATCATTACAAACATTTTAAGATAACTTCTTTTAAGAGTAAACACTTAATCAATTTAATAAATTTAATTTAACTAATTTATATCAAAATTTTCAAAATTAAAATATTTATTAAAATATTAAATAAATTTAAAATAAATAATCTTTAAAGAATTTGTATATAACATTTAAAAAAAATACATCTTTTTTTTAATAAATTATTATTTTTTATATTTATTTTAATTCTTTCTAAACTTTTTAAGATAATTTCTTCAAATAATTTTAAAATCAAACACTTAATTAATTTAATTTAACTAAATTGTATTAAATTTTTTAAAATTAAATAATTTTTTATAATATTAAAAAATAAATTTCAAAATAAATATAATAAAAAATTAAATATTAAATTATTTCTTATAATACTATACATTAAATAAACTTAAAATAAAAAATAAATATATATCTGCCGCAAAATGTGTGTTTTAGATTTCTGTCGATCAGGCGTAAAGGTTAAACTATGCGTCGGTCATGACAAACACAAAATTATTTTTTTTCTTTTCAAAATTTGTTGCTGCGTCGATTTTACACGGGACAATCTAGAAAAACCAAACAAAAATTGTATCCACATTTTGTCCACACAAATATTTGATAGCTATTTTTTCGTTTTCTTGTAATGTAATATTGTATGAATTGTGTAATATAATATTTATTTATTATTGTAATTAGCTACACATAATTTAAGTTTGATGACCCAAAGACAAAAATGAGGTGATGAAACATAATATAAAATTAGGTCAAACGTCAATTTCTCTTTAAAATTTCATTTTGATTTAATTTTTTTATGAAAATAACAAAGATAAGAAATACATTACTAAGTAATAAAATAACACAATCCTATTATGTTAGCACTACAAATATATTTTATTGATGAAAGAAGATATTTATCCGAAAATAAGAGCCCTCAATAGATTTGATCACCATCTGGATGGACTATTTTATGCATTACAGCCATTGTCCAGCTATGGCAATAACAAACATGTCAGTTATGTAGCACCTCATCTTACACACACACACACACACACATATATATATATATATATATATATATATATATATATATACACACATTTGTGTGTATGAACCCTAACTTCTGAATTGTTAATGTCCATATTATAGTATTTTTGAATCTGAATCTCTTATGCTATTTCTTTCCTTTTCATTGTCTTCAAGACTTTAAATCGTATCTTCATTGGAATAAATTACACTAATCGTGTCTGGGGAAACATAATTAAATTCCTATATACACTGAATATATATGGATTGCTGTTATTAGCTAGTTCATGTATGCAAGTTGTTCATTTTTTTAACATACATCAATAATCAGAAAATAAATCTCAGTGACATATCTTTGAAGTTTGAAAATTCTAGATATATCATAAAAAATTTACACTACTAATGTCCCATATCTTCTGACTATATTTTGAAAATTTATATATCTTAGACACACCCATTTCTACAAATATTTTTTTATACTTATCCGCAAAACCAATGTCAAATGCTGTCACTGAAATTTTATAAGCTGGTTATAAACAATATTGAGAAAAATATTCATTTTTTATGTCAAGGTTTTTAATATATTAATTATGATTCTTTAACCTATGATGTTAAAGAAACAAAAGAGAGAATATAGATTAATGTATAGTTTATTATTACTATAATATCTATGATGATGCTGAAGAATGTTTAAGATCACCTCTCTTTATTTTGATGAAAGGCAGTGATCTACGCTGAGACTTTACTAGATTCACAAATATATTCTATTTTATCGTAAGTGACTAGCAACTAATATTTTGTACTTTTATATTAGAAAAAAAAAATATCCAACTCTTTTATCACCAACAACTCAAATTTTATTTTATGCTAACCTTCTAGGTCACCCTATCTCATAGGCATGGATAAGATTCACCTTTAATTTACAAGGTCCTTTTTACTAGATATCAGTATTAAAAAAATATTATACATCAATTAATTTAGAAACTAAAAAATTAATTATTATACTAACTAAACTATATACTATTTTATAAACTATAAATTATTAATATTTAAAATAATTTTTAAATTTATATTTAACATTAGATATAAAAAATTTAGTTATTAATAATTTTAAATTCTAAATTAATCTTTACTTAAATAAGTTAGACTAATTTAAAACATAAAATAGTTATTAATTAAAATCTTGATAATTAATGTTAAATATTAATTTTAAAATTATTATAAATTTATATTAATAAACTATTTTAGATATTAATAATTTTTTTTTATAAAATATTATACATCAATTAATTTAGAAACTAAAAAATTAATTATTATACTAACTAAAAAATATACTATTTTGTAAACTATAGATTATTAATATTTAAATATTTTTTATTATTAACAAAAATTTATAAAGTAAATTTTAAATTAATATCTAACATTAAATATTAAAATTTTAGTTATTAATTACTTTAAATTTTAAATTAATCTTTGCTTAAATTATTTAAAATAATTTAAAACATAAACTATTTAATAACTAAAATTTTGATAGTTAATATTAAATATTAATTTAAAAACTATTTTATAAATTTATATTAATAATATAAATTACTTTAGGTATCAATAGTTTTTTTTATAAAATAATATCTAACTTAATTAATATAATTATTAATTATTTTTTATTTTTAAATTAATTGATTTTTAATGATATTTTATAATGTATATTTATGATTTTAAAGTATTTAATTTTATTTAAAAAGATAATTAGTGATAAAAGGAATCTTCACTAATATTACACCGTATAATTAAACTCATCATAATTAATAAAAGAAATTAAATTTGTTTATCACTTGTATATATTGTTGAACTTATTTATCTTTACTCAATATAAATTTCATATTTACATCTTGCTTTTAACACAAACTAATATTCCAGATAATGTGTCTTTTTTGTCTCCATTTAAAATAGTTAGCTTTATTATCTTTTGGTCCATCACTATAGTAAATGATTCTTCTTTAATTTTAAATTGATTCAATTAGGTCTCTTATTTTTAAAATCAATATTCAGTTTAATATAATCCCTTTAAACTAACTTAAGACTCTATCTAGGGACAATGTCACTAAAAAACTATTATCGGTAATTAGCAGCAACTTTTTAGTTATAGTTTAAATTGTTACCACTAATTACCATCACAATTTTAAGTTAAATTGTACTAAAAATTAAATAATTAAGATATATTTAAAAAAGAAATCTTGCTGAACCATTTATTAATAGTGAAATGAAATTCAACAAAATAAATAAATGATTAAAAAAGTTGTTAAATTTAAAAATCATGTTTAAAAACTTATAATTAGATATTTTAAAACTTCAAATTTTGTATAATTTTTTAAAATTAATTTCTAAAACAATACTCAAAGTATTACTGTACTTATTTAAATTCATCCTGACAATACCACGTGTATATGAAAGAAAAATGGAGACCACAATTGCATAGGATATTACTGTAAACAAATAATCCAATTTTCCAAAAAATAATTGAATAATTATTATGTCTGTGTATTTATTTATAATATATAATGAAATACTTTATTTTAGATATAAATTTGATGTTTAAATTTAATTTTTAATTATATTTTAAAATTAGAATATTTTAAATCTTATAAGTATTTTAAATAGCTAACAGTAAAATAAATAAAAAAGTAGATATAATATCAACATAAAAAGATTACTTCATAATATTGTACTTTTTTCAAGTAAATTTTTAATATATATTATTTTTTTAATATTATTTCCATTCAAATTATAAATTATAGATTTTTAGTATATAATAATATATTATTTAAATATAAATATTAAATTATTGAAATAATATATATATATATATATATATATATATATATATATATTACAAGAGAAATAGAAACTAATTTTAGATAAAAAAATAATTAGTTGTTATAGTGACTAAATTAGAGATCATTTTAGGAATTAAAATTTTTTTTAGTTTTTAAATTAATTTTTATTATTGTTAAATGGTTTCATCTAGTTAGCAACTAAGGTGTTTGGTACCAAATTTAGAATCTAAATAATTGGTACTTAAAACCTTGGTAGTTAATTGGATACCAATTTTGAAATTATTTTACAATAATAAAAATTAATTTAAAAACTATTTTTTTTTAAATAATCTCTAATTTAGTTATTATTAGAATTAATTATTTTGATTTCTAAAAATTGGTTTATATTTGGTGTGATATATGAAATCAATAGCGAATAATAAATTCCAACATTTCAACAGTTCAAAATGCAAAGAAAATAAGAAAATGAATAGATAGGCTTCTTGCATGGTACATTACTGGTACGCACATCTCTACCTTAGACCCTTTTCCAAAATTGTACTACATATTGTAATTTTATATTGTTTTTTTTTCATGGATATATTCTATTAGTATAAGTTTTAGTTTAGATTGGTTAAATTTGAGAAGTAACTAAATTCTAATAAAATTAATAATATTTTCGTTAAATATTGAATTTCAATGCTCCAATTTTTTGACTTTAATATTAACAAATAATTATTTGTATATGATTTCTTTATTAGTTAACTCAATTTATATAAGAATAAAAGATAAAAAAAGGTGAAATAATAAAAATCCGATGTTGATTATCTAGATATGTGTTTTTATATAAAGGAGATTGTATAAATATGTATATGAATGGTAAGAGTTTGAGTAATGTTGTGGAGTATATGCATGATATACATATGTTGTATTTTAACTAGCATATTAGAGTAGTTTTATGTAATATTAATCTTTGAAAATGGAATTTTAATAGTGATTTTATGAAAATTGTCCTATTTGATATAATACGGCTCAAGTGATGAGTCATTATTATATACATTCACTACAAAAAAATCATTAAATAGAAATTAATTTTAGAGACAAGAAATAATTAGTTGCTATAGTGAGCAAATTAGAGTTCATTTAGAAGACTAAAATATATTTTGTTTTCTAAATTAGTTTCTATTATTGTTAAATGATTTATAAATTGTTATCTAATTAGCTACCAAAATTTTTGCTACCAAATTTATAATTTAAATAATTGGTAGTTAAAACTTTGGTAGCTAATTAGATACCAATTTAGAAACCGTTTAACAATAATAGAAACTAATTTAGAAACCAAAAGTTTTTTTTAGTCTCCAAAATAGTCTCTAATTTGGTCACTATAGCAACTAATTATTTTTAGTTTCTAAAATTGGTTTTTAATCAATGATTTTCTTGTAGTGATTGTTGATTATTGTTTGAGTGAAAATATTGATTTTCAAGTGATATGGTGTATAATTTAAGTGAAATTTTATAGTTTAAGCGAGAGAGACCAAGATAATTTTCTTTTCTTTGAAAGTGATGATGTTCAAAGAATATATTTATCACTCAAACATTGACTTGTAGTGGTAGTGCATGGGTTTCTTGACATGTGAGACCATGCAATTAGGTGTTAATTCTCAATCGATAACATGATCACTCAAACATTGATGAAATAATGTGATTTATACTTCTAGAACTTATTATAGGTGATATAACAAGTGAAGTTTAGGAATATGTTTTTATCAAAAGTAACATTTTCTCATAAAGTTAAAATTTGTTTTACAAAATAGTGTTGATTTTAAAACCTTGACTTAAATTCACTATTTTTATTTTTAAGTAAAATCAATAGATTATTTAAAAGTTCTAATCTCTTAAAAATGTCATTTTTAGTTTTAAATCCAAACTATTTTTATAATTTAAATATGGTTTTCAGAAAAGTTTTAAGGATAGAAAAATGAATAGATTTTTCATGCTTCTAGGAGAAAGTAAAGACTTTTTACTAAGCCCTTGAATTTTGGAGAAAACATTTTAGCCTTCTTGGAGAAGATTGATTTATGTGTTTTACCAAAATCTGAAAGTTTATGCTGCATAAAGCTCAGGTGTATTCATTCTTAATTCAAAAACTCTAAGTGTGGTGTCATATGAAATTATATAGGGTGTCTAAGTTTCATAGTGGTTCTTGTTGTATGTGTTTGTAAAAAGTTCTTATAGGGTTCAAGAGTTATTTCCTTGATTGTCTTGATTTGTATTAATATTTATTTTTAGTGAATTCTTTGTTGGTGTGGTTAGGGATTGGATGTAACTCCTGAGAAAGAGTGAATCAGTATAAAAATTTCGTGTGATTCTCTTTCTCTTTACGTTTCTGCATTATTCAGATTTCATGTAGTATTTCTTGAACATCCAGAAATTCAACTGATTGATTAATTGCTTTGACAAAATTTAACTGATTCATTTTTTCGTTTAACTACATTACATTCCTCTTGAACTCAGCCAACGTTTGTAACAATTGGTATCTTGAGCTAGTTCTTGAATTTTACTCAGGATTCGGTCCTTGTTTCTTGTTTTAAAAAATGGTTAAGAACAAATTGTCTTTTGTTGAAGGTTCCTCTATTAATAGACCACATATATTTTGTGGACTGAATTATTAGTTTTGGAAAGTTAGAATGAAGATTTTTATAAAATTAATTGATTGGGGTATTTAGGATGCTATTATAAATGGACATTTTGTGCCTATACATGTTGTAGACAAGGAACATGTTGAAAAATGACAAGTGCCTAATTTCAGTAATATTTCATATTAAAATATAGCCACTTATGAGTAGTAATTTCTAATTTACATATAAAATAATCTCTAATTATGAATTTATACCATTTTACATATTTTATGATCTTTATTTGAATAAGAGTATTTTATTCCCAAGTTTTGTCAACAAGGAATCTCGCTTAAGTGAGCCCATTCTCGCTTGAGCGAGAAGGCTCCAGTGGCATTCTCGAAAATCGATGCCTTTCTCGCTTGAGCGACCTACATCTCACTTGAGCGAGAATGCGTCAGACAAATTGGGTCATTTTACATTTTCATCAATAAGCCCATCAGCTCGACACAAGAAGTCACTTAACTCTAGCAAAATAGGTTAAATAGGGGGCTGGAGGCACAACCCTAGGTGCAAGATTGAGAGGGAAACACCATTGAGTGACTTGTAACCTAATTGGGAGAATCAAAGGTGTTTGAAGATGTGTGGCTAATGTTAGAGATCCCTCCTTAATTTAATGGGAGACCATGACCAATGAATATTGGTAATACTGTTGTGGGGGACCTGAATTATTGATTCCCCTCAATTAAGTCAATTAAAGGGGAGAATTGTTGAGAATGACTCTTTAATTTAATAGAAGATTATGACCAATTAATATTGGTAACCAATCATTGAATATATTTAGTGATGGCCATTTAAAAGTTTTTTTTGAAATTGTTACTCTTTTTTAAAAATGTAATGAACTTTTGAGGAAGAGAAGCATGAAGCAATGAAGTAGTGAGAAGAGCAACATAGAGAAAAAGAGAGAGTAGATATCCACCATAATGGTGAGATTAGAAATCCTAGTGAGATGCTAGAGAGTCTTTGTAATCTCACTTTCATAGTGGAGGCGTTTTCACCATAATGGTGAGATTAAAGATCCTAGTGAGATGCTAGAGAGACTTTGTATTCCATCCTTTTTGGGTGAGATTGAGAATTATCCTCACAGAGTGATAGAAACAAATATTATAATCTCACTTTCATAGTGGAGGCATTTTCACCATAATGGTGAGATTAGAAATCCTAGTGAGATGCTAGAGAGCTGTTGTATTCCATCATTGTTGGATGAGATTGAGTGTTATCCTCACAAAGTGAGAAGAAACAAATATTGTAATCCTACTTTCATGGTGGAGGAATTTTCTGGACTAGGTCCCGTGGGCTTTACTTCTCATGTTGAGGAATGTTTTCCCACGTTAAAAATTTTACGTGTCATTATTCTATTTGCTCTATTTTCTATTATTTACTTATTACTTCTGTAAGTGTCCATCTTGTATCTACATTAAACAGGGAGAATTAATTCTGAATTTTCCTAATAGCTAATTCTACCCTTTGGGATTGAGAGTAATCTGTTCAAACTCTTATCTATTAAGGTGATCTCTGAACATAATATTATGTTCTTGATTGATTATTTGTATTGTTGTTTTGTTTATAACTCTTGATCTAGAAGACTGGAAAGTATTTTTAGGGTTCTAACCTAAACAAAATACTTAACATATTTGAGTGCTAGGAATAAACTTGAAATGTTAATTGTTATTAACGTATGAACTTGATTATAGGTTGTTTTTATAAATATGCGAGGAATTGATATTTAGGAAACATTCTTAATAATTTTATATGCGACGAATCAATATAAATGATTTTTATACGGGCATCAATATCAATCAAAGGACATAATATTATCAAGCTAATCTAAACACCAAAGATTGAGAAAGTTGAAACTCAATCCCTATTTTTCCAATTGAAGCAATTACTCTTTGATTTATTTTCTTGTTAATTTTTGCCATTATAACAATTTTCAAACCAACTTTTATTATTTTATTTTTATATTTTGTGAATCTTTTACTTGAATATTCGACTGTTCCTTGTGAGATCGATATCCATCCTTAGGGACACATTATTACTTCTGAAAATGCAGTGCACTTGCCATAAAAAGTCATCAAAAAACCATGGGCTAACTGGTCTGATGTTGAAAAAAAACCCTCAATATGATTGTGTAGCAAATAATATCATAACCTCTGCGCTGAATTTTGATAAATTTTTCAGGGTATCACAATGTTCATCAACTAAAGATATGTTGGATATTCTTGAAGTTACTCATGAAGGAACTTCATATGTTAAACGTGTTAGGAAACATGATCTCATACAAAAGTATAAGCTCTTCAAAATGTAGAAAAGGAGATGGTGGTAGATGTGAACTTTTTTTTTACACATATTACAAATCATCCCATTGATCTCGAAAGAACTAAACATAAAAATCTTGAAATTCTTGGATAGTTCTTATAGTGAATCTTCCTCTTAGATTAGTATAAATGTTAACAATATACAAAGTAAAAAGGATAAACGGAACAAGAAATACACATTATACTTTTATATTGGTTCACCTAACATAACATTCTACATCCAGATTTCAATCAATAAATTGAGTTCCACTAAGCATACTAATGCTACAAAGTACAACACAAGTATTCTTTGGGCACATAGCCACTTTTAGCTAATCCTTTGAGTATTGTTTGGGCTCCTAGCCACTCTTGGCTAATCCCTTGAGTATTGTTTGGGCTACTAGCCACTTTTGGCTAACCCCTTGAGTATTGTTTGAATCCAGGCACTCCTGGCTAAATTTGTATTCGTTGGACAACAACCAATCTTAGCTAAAATGAGTATTTTTTTGTACTACATTCACTCGTAGATAAAAAGAGTACTCTTTAGACCATAGTCATTATTAACTAAAGAAAAAGTATTCTTTGGATCACAAGTCCTCCTAGCTAAAAATGAGTATTCTTTAGACACAACCACTCCTGGATAAAAGTCAGTATTCTTTGGATCAAGCCAAGAGTGGCTAGAACAAGTATCCTTTTTGTTAAATCAAGTGTGTTTAAGCTTTGAAGAATCCAAACCCTTTGAAGGTTGATGTAAGGTTGGATGTGCTTGCTGTTGCTGAGCTATCTTTAAATAGGATATGGGTAGATTTTATGTGTAAATCCACTCTTGATTGAATCCAAATCTTAAGCACTCTCAAACCTTTTAATTGAAAAGTGTTTTTCAAACTAAGTGAAAAACAACCTGTTGTTTTGTCGAAACAACTGATTGTTTTATACTTACGTGTTTTTAGAAAGGTTGAAAACTGTTTTTGATGGTTGACTTGCTGTCAAACTAAAACAACCGATTGATTCGTGAAAACAACCTATTGTTTGTTTTGCGACCATAACAGAAAACTGTTTTGTGCTTTGACTGAGCATTAAATGATTTTTATAACTGAATACGCTCCAGTTTTAAATGCTTTGACCACGCTTTGAACGCAATAAATAGTTTGTTCAGATTTTGTAACCAACAACTAAGTTTTAATCAAAGGAAAACAGATTTGAGTTTTTCACTTATTTTGCTTTTGAAAGAGTTAGAGATTGCTTTGAGATTGCTTGGATCAAAGAGAGTGTGATATAGGATTTTCATCTTGTATTGATTTCAGATCTGTTCTGTAACAAGTGTAATCCTTTGTACCTTTGAAAGAACTTTGTGTGTATAGCTGAGAAGTGTTGTGTGTTCTTGAGGTTGTCAATATCAGCATTCTTAGTGGTGTTGTGCTGAGCCAAAGAAAGTATGTGTCTTGAGGGGATCAAGGTCACTTCTTTGGTGGTGTTGTAAGTAATCTAGGGTTGATTGCTTAGTGGATTCCCCAGTGGTTTCTGGGAAGACTGGATGTAGCTCTTGGTTAAGAGTGAAC
>Ga0123342_1007729_pt1 | contig 14037 bp, 12 predicted proteins | sample Turbeawhitnodule_FD_89960 | JGI IMG/M metagenome (GOLD analysis project Ga0123342, IMG submission 89960) | Root nodule microbial communities of legume samples collected from Mexico - Turtle bean Mexico white nodule | ecosystem: Host-associated > Plants > Roots > Nodule | place: Mexico: Nepantla...
ATTGGTCAAAGCATTTAATGAAGGAGCGTATTCAGTTGGAAATCATTTAAAGCACATTCAACCACCAAAACAAAATTTTGTTAGGATTTTCAAAGAAACAATCGGTTGAAACCACGAAACAACCGATTGTTTTGGTTTGACAACAAGTCGACCAACCAAAATAGTTTTCAACCTTTTCAAAAACACCTAAGAGTACAACAATCGATTGTTTCGACAAAACAACAGGTTGTTTTTCACTTAGTTTGAAAAACGCTTAAATTCAAAAAGGTTTTAAAACACATTAGCTTTAGATTCAACAAAGAGTGGATTACACTTTTAAACTACCCAGATCCCACCCCAAATACAACAGCAACTTCAGCCTTGCATCAAACACTTGGATTTGGATTCTTCAAAGTCCTTGATCACTCTTGATCAACAGAATCAACAAACAGATCAATACTTGATTACAATTTCAGGGAAAACGACTGGGTACTTCTCCGACGGCAAGCTTACCGCCAAACATCACTCTCGTCCAAGACTCACAATAAGCTTGGACAAAGATTCTTTGGTCCCTATCCCATTAAACGCCGCATCGGTGAAGTGGCATATGAACTTTTCCTTCCCCCGCCATCACGTATCCATCCAGTCTTCCACTTCTCCCTTCTAAAACCTTATCACGACCCAACTCCACCGTCGCATTTCCAATTCCCTCTCGAACCATCGAACCCACCAGTACCAACCCACGACCTCCCAACTCTCTTCCCAAACTATACTTCACTTTCTGAGACTTCCAACATTCCTCCTAACTCATTAAACACAACCCAACTAAAGCACCCATAAAAGCTGCATCTGCAGACACGTGGCAACCATCTACGGTCCACACTCCACTTAAACTGTCACCACCCTCTTTTGCACGTGACCCTACACTTCCCAAAGCTCACAACCAGTTGTAACCCACGCACCAAAACCACTCCTTTCAACGTCCCATCCAGCAGCAACACATGACACTCCAATTTCTAATGACGCTCCAGCTGTAAACCACTCTCCGCACCATGCTCTTTCAAATTCCCAGCCAGCTGTAAGCCACACACATAACTCTTTCGCTGACCCAACGGTCCTACACTAAGCCCAACATTTCCACTTCATTCCAATCCAAAAGAGTGATTCCAACTAATACCTCAAACCCCAACCCAAATCAGCAAATTGTAACTCATCCAACCCATTATACCACACAACCCCCATTCCCTCTCACGGCCCAAGAGATCCCAACAACTTCGGCAATTCCAAGTCTCAACCTTGAGGACAAGGTTTTCTTCGAGAAAGAGGCAATTGATAGACAACCTAGGCCCATTAGAAGCAGAGTAAAACCCATCAGATTTAGAGATTATATCTAAAAACAATGAGTTGTCATTTTAGTGTAGGAAGAATATGTTTCTGTTATGCTTTATGCTTTTTGTTACATGAGTATAACTGCCTCTTATAGACCTTCATGGTTGGAAAAAGGACAGAGAATAATATTATAGTTTTATCCTTATCTTAGTTAGTTCTTTCCTTAGCTTTTCTTCTTGTGTTGTGCTTCCTTCTATTTTCAACGTAACAACGACCATAAAAAACCCTTCCATGAAATTTTTATATGAAGAGGTGAAATGGCTCAAAAGGCACGTCCATGACTAGGTGATAAGAGACAATCACCTTACGGTCTTTAGGCCTAGTACTATAAAAGTGTAGGAAAACTTAGGGTGGGCCTGAGACTCAACGACGAGAATAATACTTAAAAATCCTGCGATGATGCTTAACTATTCAGATACAATTGAGTTGCCACAACGTTTAAAAATCATAACACCCACGTTGTAAAATCATCGAATGGAAATCGAACATGTACATCTGTTATTAAAGATGGAAAAAAAAAATCCTCGGAAAAACCTACTTCTCTATGAAAAAAATATCATAAGTCCTACAATTATGCAAGGAAATGATACCGTCCATCACATTATCGTCTACTATATTCACATTGGTAGCAAATGACTAAAGCATGGATGACCACTGGTACTTAGAGAAGTACTCGCGGACATAACCATCCATCCATTGCTAGTTTGCTACACGGGCATGGTTCTCACCCGTCTCCTCGACCTTGGCCACAAATACTGGATTCGCTCGCGAAGATTCTATCTCCCCACATTTAACCTAACGCCTAACCCATGACTAACCCAAGACGACTTGCTTGTGTTTCTGAAGTCAATAGAATTTGAACTCGATAAATCCATAAAATAGTTTAGCACCCCTGCCAACACCCGTCGACTCAACCGAAAAGAGACTATGTCAAAGGAGAAGGAAGACATGGTTTACCTCTCAAAAGTATCTTCAATTGATATACTATGGAAAAAAGGGAAACAAATAGGGTAAAGCATTGAACCCACAAACCATGGAATTTATAGACACAAAAGGAAGGACATTGAAACATCACAACCGTTCTCAACCATTAGATCGTTTCATCACTAACGATCTTAATCGCTAGACTATTCATATCCCCCCTAATAATGTAAAATGTTCTAGACCTTTCACAGACTATACCTACTCGGGCTTGTGGGGCCATTATATCACACGGGGCTGACTACATGTCGACAACACAAAGAAGTAGATTTTTCTTTCAAAGACTCGTTGTCTGCACTCGAGCCTAGGGCATTGTCCGAGTATTCGAGATCCTAAAATCGTCAACTCGACACCATCTCAATTTAACACTTAATCAAGGTTAGAATCTAATCATGTGATTAGCTAGTATTGCACAATAAATAAATCCTAAAACGTGATTAAGAAGATACCTGAGGCTATTCTAGTCATCCTATATGGGTAGGGCCCAATGTTATTCTAAGGTGGTAGAAGATAATGAATCTTTAACCTTCCACTTTATATTCTTTATATTAGACTTGAGTGTTAAAGTACAATTATAATTAGAGTGTTAAAGTACAATTATAATTATAAGTACCGTACGAAGATTGAGGACCCAAGATTGATACTTAAGATTGAGGATGAAAAACTAAAGATCGAGAGCACCAAAAGTAAAAGATTATGTCATCATGTAAGAACATGTATGTTTCAGGGAACAAGATTTGTATCAAATGTAAGTGTATCTACGTAATTTCAAATTTCAAGATAATTACATATTGTACTTTATAGTAATAAGGGAAAGACTCAAATATCCATTAAAGAAGCAACTATGAAAGTCATTTTGAGTAGATAAGTAGGCACAAAAGGCATATGCTAGGAGTGTTGGGATGTAGGTGCTACAAAATTAAATAATATTATGTACAACTACTTTTACTTTTGTGCAGGGTTCAATTAATATCTTTAATGATAAAAAAAAACATGGTATATAACATCAAAGTAATTGAGGAGATAAGATTAAATAAAAATATGATTGAGGGGTGAATAATTTATTGGCAGCGATGTTGTTCCTGGAGAGGAAGAGGAAATAGTGGACTATCAAAGGTTTGAGTCACTAGGTAACCATAGAGCTGGTAGATATGACATGTAAAGCACCAACACCGATATGAATAAGAGTACAACAAATTAGGCTAAACCCTAAACACAAAAAATCTCATTGACGTCATTGGTTTTTGTAATATCTCATAGTTTAGTTTTTTTTCTTCATTATACTTTGCAAAGACCGAAGATGAAAATTGATATGGACAAATAAAATATCCTTGAGGTATAATCTTATTTCATTTTAAAGAATTCATAAATAGTATGTACTTCAATTTCTTTCACAAGAAGAAGGTAGTTATCCAATTAACTTAAGAACTATCTTATGAAGTGTTGGTGCATAATTTTCATGAACAATTCACCATAATTTTGCATCTATCTTACCACTATTCCTTAAAAAGTCAACATCGACAAAATCTCCCCTTCCATCTGAAAAGTTTGCAGACTCTGCGTTTACTTGTCTTCTTACATCCATCAAAGTACCTACTAAAAAATTTCTTCATTTCATAACTAAGTTCCTTTTTTTTATATAACAGGAGGTCTTTGTGAGTCTTCACTTATCTATTCCCAACTATAATATATATAACATTAAAAATATGTACATATAAATTAATTAATATTATAAGTTTATTATAAACAAAAAAATTCACAATAAAATATAATCATAAATTAATTTAAAAATATATTATATTGCATTGGATTTAAAGAATGAGATAATGAAGAGATGCACTACTATTGGTCCAATGATCAGTTAATGTTGAGTTTACTATCTCATAAAAGGATGGAATGTCTTTTCTTATGTTGTATATGACACTTCTCGCATTTTCAATTATTAAATTCCACATTTCATATATCAAGTGAAGAGAAACAATATTCATATCTATTTTTCTGGGAACACCATAAATAGAGTAATTAAAAAAAGTGTACAATCAACCTTAATCCACCAATCCTCAACCAACAAAGTTTTTTTTTCCCCACAAATTATACATTATCCACATTATACATTTTGTAAAAAATCATTCATAACTAATAATCATCTCTTGGAATCCTTTTTTTTCAAACTTATGAACCTCTTGAGCATAATTACAGTTGAAACAAATCTTGTCAAAGCAAAAAAAAAATGACTTGAATGAGTTGAAGTTAATGAACATTGATGATCTGTTAAAATGTACAAATAAATTCTTTAATAAAGGTAACATTATTTGTTTTTATTTTTTTTACTCAAGAACATTGTTAATTAATATAAATATTCTTTCAAGATTCAAGATCTTCATTATACAAGGAATTCAATAAATTAAAAAGAAATTATTATTTATGTCACAATTTCTAGGCTAACCTCCACAATTACATCTCTTTATTCTTATATTGGAGGCTCATATGCATTTAATGCTTCTTCCACACATAGTCAAGATTCCTCCACTTCCTTAGAAATACTTCTTTTTCCCTTTAGGCTGCATCCACCCTCTGCCTTGCATGTGCATTCTCTTGTTGAAGGTCATTCATTGCTATAAAAGTGAATTTCTCTAAAAGTAGGTTAGGCGGAGTGGGTGTAAATAAGCTACATATGCGTAATTATGTGTTTATGCTTAACTTTATTGTAATGCAATCTCCTTTTAAGTATTTGTGAATGGAGAATACAGCGAGGGACATGACTCATCGTCAGGAAGTTTTGACCCCCAACCCAGTGTAAGCACAAACCGACGACGGGACAGGTGCGTAGTGGGGACAATTAATGGGAGTAAGGTTTTAACCCACATAGAAGCGGCAAGCAAAACCTCGCTGGAATTTCGTAGGCTGATGGTGAGCAAAACCTCGCGGGATCACGGTGAGCGAATTGCCCAGCCAAAATGGAGAACCAATGGCGGTATTGGGTCCCTCCATGGGGTAAGTTCTTCATCCAGGTTAAGTCGCTGCTCTTTTGCGAAATCGACTAATGATATCAATCAATGTAATAGTCAGATTAAGTTAGAATAGCAAGCTGTTGAATCTGTTAGAATCTGGGATTTGGGCCAAAACTTGGGAATGCAATGCTCAGGGGATGAGGAGGGTGTGGTCGGAGAACTGGACCGTTTGGAGGTAAGGGACAATGAAGTTAACAAAAAGTCCAAGGCGGGTAAGAAAAAAGTGGGACCGTGATTATAGTCAACCTCAATATAAGAGGGTTGGGAGGGGGGACGAAAACGCGATACTTGAGACACATTGTGGGAAAGGAGAGTGTTGAGTTCTTATGTTTGCAAGAGTCTAAAACTTCATCTTTTTCAGATTCTAAGTGTTTTTCGTTATGGGGTGATAGTAATATCGGTTGGGTCCACTACGAAGGGGTCAATGGGGCAAGGAGTATTGTAACAATGTGGCATAAAGAAGTTTTCTCTTATGGCAGTCATGTGGTTGGAAAAGGTTTCATTGCAATTGTGGGCCAACATCTGAAAGTTAAATGTCAGTGTGTAGTGGTAAATGTCTATGCAGCGTGTAACCTAAAGGATAAGGTTGTGTTGTGGGAAACCTTGACGACTCTTAAGCAATCATATGTTAACTTGGCTTGGTGTGTCTGTGGTGATTTCAACGCTGTTAGGAGTGAAGACGAAAGGAAAGGGATAAGAGGTAGCTCAAGCCAAAAGAAGGAGATTAATGGTTTTAATTGCTTTATCGAAAGTAATGGTTTGGTGGACCTACCCTTTGTTGGTAAAAAGTACACTTGGTTCAAATCCAATGGCATAGCTAAGAGTAGACTAGATAGAATCTTGGTGTCTGAAGAGTGGCTCAATCAATGGCCTGCATCTAAGCAATACGTACAACCGAGAATGGTATCGGATCACTGTGCTCTTGTGTTGAAGTCGTGTGTTAAAGACTGGGGGCCTAAATCGTTCAGGTCTTTAGATGTGTGGCTTGCAGAACTGGGTTTTAAGGCATTGGTAAAGGAAAATGGGGATCATATCTTGTCCATGGCAATAGTATGTCCACACTTAAAGACAAAATGAAGCTCCTGAAGGCTGATATAAGAGTGTGGAATAAAGAAGTGTTCGACTGTATGGAATCTAATAAGAAAACTATTGTGGCAGAAATAGAGGACCTAGATGACAATGATGTTCTTGAGGAGAATGGTAAGATGAGAAGAATGGAATTGTTCAGTCAGTTGGGGTTGGTTGAGAAAAAGCTAGACTCCATTTACAGACAAAAGGCGAGGGGGAATTGGATCAAGTATGGGGACATGAATTCAAAATTCTTCTACAATGCAATTAGATGGAGAAGACTTAAGAATGAGGCTAAAGGGGTTGAGATTGGCGGTCTATGGTGTGAGGAACTGAAAGTTGTTCATAGGGAAGCAAAGTCATTGTTTGAAAAGCGTTTCACAGCTACACAGGACTACGACGTTAACCTCGGTTCGGTGGACTTTAAATCCCTGTCTCCTAAGGTGAGCATGAATATGATAACTAGCTTTTTTGAGGAAGAAGTGAAGGATGCTATGTGGCAGTGTGGAGGGTCAAAGAGCCCGGGTCTGGACGGGTTTAACTTCAACTTTATTAAATCTTGTTGGGATGTGATCAAGTCTGATGTTATGGCAGCGGTGCACTTTTTTCACGCTACGGGAACCTTTCCGAAAGGTTGCAATGCCTCCTTCATTGCTCTTGTCCTCAAGGTTAGGGATCCTTCCTCGCTTGATCAATTTCGTCCGATATCTCTTGTAGGTGTTATTTATAAGATTATTACTAAGGTTTTGTCACGACGCATGAAGAAAGTTATGTCGATGATCATTGATGATTGCCAGTCTGCCTTCCTAAGCGAAAGAGGTCTAACGGATAGTGTTGTTATGGTTAATGAAATCTTCGAAGAGATAAAGTTAAATAGGAGGAGTGGGGTCTGTTTTAAGGTGGATTTTGAAAAGGCGTATGACTCCGTAAGGTGGTCTTTCTTGTTTGATATGCTTCGGAGGTTGGGTTTTCACGACAAATGGATCTTGTGGGTTAAAGGGTGTATGGTGTCGTCGTCTATGTCTGTCTTGATCAACGGGAGCCCTACGGAGGAATTCAAACCATCTAGGGGGTTGAGACAGGGGGACCCCCTAGCCCCCTTCTTGATCTTAGTGGTAGCTGAAGGTTTAGTAGGGTTGGTGAGACAAGCGTTAGGAATGAACGTTCTCAGGGGTATAAAGGTGGGAAGGAATAGTATTGAGTGTTGCTTACTTCAGTTTGCAGATGATACACTTTTTATGTGTGAAGATTCCTTCTCAAACATCTTTGCTATCAAGGCCATCCTTCGTTGTTATGAAATCCTGTTTGGTTTGAAAGTTAACTTTCATAAATCGAAGTTGGTAGGCATTAGTGTCGATAGCTACGCCCTGAGCACCTATGCGAAGACCCTAAACTGCAATACCATGCGGCTAGCCTTTAAATATTTGGGCGTCGAAGTGGGGGGAAATCCGAGGAAGAAACAGTTTTGGGAGCCGGTAATTAAGAAAATTGAGTCCAAACTAAGTTCATGGAAAGGAAGATTTTCATCTATGGCGGGTCGGATTTGTCTGCTCAAGTCGGTCTTCACTGCCATACCTTTGTTTTACCTTTCTGTTTTCAAAGCCCCTACAACAGTACATGATAGCATTTGTAGTTTACAAAGGAAGTTCCTTTGGGCATGGGGTAGTGAAAACAGAACAATCTCTTGGGTAACTTGGAAAAATGTTTGTATGCCTCAGGAGGAAGGAGGGTTGGGCATTAAAGAGACTAGGTGTTTTAATGCGGCTCTCTTGGCGAAATGGAAATGGCGGATTATGAGTAATGAGGGAGGGAAAATGAAAGAAATTCTTGGATCTAAATATGGTATAGAAATAGAGAGAGAGGAAAGACAAGGCAGAGATACCAATCACGGTGGTGGAAGGACTTAGCTAAGGTATGCGGTGAAGGGGAAGAGGAAGAATGGTTCCACAAGGCTATCTTGTGGAAAGTAGGCGATGGAGGCTTAGTCCGATTTTGGGAGGACACGTGGTTACAAAATAACAGCCTTAAAGCCTCGTATCCTAGACTTTACTCTTTGTCTCTTGATCAGGGTAAGAAGGTGGGGGAGGTAGGAGGATGGGAGAATGGTAGGTGGCAGTGGCAGCTTAATTGGAGAAGGGACAGATACGATTGGGAGTCAAATCTGGAGGAAAATATGTTCTCAAGCTTGTATACGGGAGTTATATGTAAGGATTCTCATGACCACCTTGTTTGGAGGAAGGATCCAACTGGCACTTTTTCAGTGAAATCAGCTTACTCTATCTTGGCCAACCACCAAGCTACTGGAGTAAGTGAAGGAGTTTTCAGTACTTTATGGCAAGCAAAAGCCCCACCCAAAGCACTTATAACAGCGTGGAGAGTCCTTCATGACAGAATCCTTACTAGAGTTAACTTATTTAGGAGAGGAGTGTCCGTGATCTCTTCCCTATGCCCTTTGTGCAACCTGTCCGAAGAATCTTCCCAACACTTGTTCCTTGATTGTGCTCTTGCACAACAAGTCTGGTCTCGATGCTACTGCTGGATTGGTGTTTTGGGGGTCCAAAACAAGGATATCAGGAACCATATGTTAAACTTTTACTTAATCCACCTTTCTAGCAAGCAAAATCAAGTGTGGATAGGTTTGTGGGCGACAATTATCAAGTGCATTTGGGAGCAGAGGAACCTGATAGTTTTCAAGGATGGGGTACCGGACGCGGACGAAATCCTCCAAAATGCTCAAGTGCAATCTTGGTTGTGGATAAAACACAAGGCAACTGACTTTTCATATGGGCTATCTGACTGGATTTTGAATCTGAATCAGTGCCTTCTGGTTATTCGTTGACAGTTTTGTCCCCACAAACGGTTTCTGAGTAATGACACTGATACTGGTGTAGGTCAATGCCAAGATGTACTAATAATCTGCAGTGTGGAGTGCTCTGGGCAAGCAACCCCCCAGCCTGGAGAGCTTGTGGTGAGTTTTTTATAGTAATGTGAAGAAGCAGGATTTGTGAAGACATTAAACCCAGAAGGGTACTGGCAGAAGGCCCTCTGTATCAAAAAATAGCTAATAACTTTCACCAAGGTACCAACAAAGGGAAAACCATGGTCATCCAATCTGCCGTAAGAAGTATAAGAGGTAGGGGAGGAGAGGGGTGGTAACACTTGTTAGCTGTTGGGGTGGAGCTTTATAAAGCTGGAGCTGAATATGAAGTGGACAAGTTTTTAGAGTTTCAAAAGGCTAAGGCTGGTGCCGACTGGAGCCTAGGGGCTGTCTATGTAATCAAAGATCACCTTGCCTATTAGAGGGGTATTTTTGTTAGTATGGAGAATTGGAACGAGAGCATAGTTATTCCGGGATGTTCTTATAAGATGTTGCTACTAAGTCTGGATGCCCGATCTTATTAAGTCTTTAAGGTCTGCTAGCTGTGATGGAAAGGAGCACGGGCCCTTAGGTGGTTTTATTGGCTGGTGCTGTTAGTTGGAGTGGAGGAAGCATAGTCTTTAAGAAGGCCGAAACGGTGGGTGAACGTGAAGGGAGAGTCTGATGATTTTGCTATGTTTTTGAACCCAAGGGGTGCTTCACGGTGCAGGGAATATGCCCCTATGTTTTCAGGTGGTGTTCGGTGCTTTATTCCTGTTAAGGCCACGTAAGTAGGGTGCAGGGGTGTGAATGTTGAGGCCAAGTACGTAAGGGAAGGCAATCCATGGACACCTAAAAAGGCTACAGGGGTTACAAGCAGGTGCTGGGAGGTGGCATGAAAAAGATGGAAGGTTGGAAGTGCAACGTGTCAAATTATGTGTATTAGCCAAGATTCTGTTCTAACCAAATAGCTGAGACACAAATTCAATGCCTGGATCCTGGTTTTCGAAGTACAGGTTGAGTATTTGGGCCAAGGTATTTGGTACATGCTCTTGCAGGTTTATGGGTGGTTAGAATAGAGCTATAAAAGGTGTTCTTTGCAGCCTTGCGGAGTAGCTTGCTGGGATGTTTCTTCCTGCTTTTGTTGCATATCTCCATATTCCTTTGCAGTTTTTTTGGTTTCCCTGTTGTGTTGTCCGATGTGCCCATGTTGACCTATAACTTATATGATCCACATGTGATTTTAACAATATGTGGTGTCTGAGGTTTGTATAAGGGTTGGGACATCCCTGAAATGTCCCGTTTAATTTAAATTTAATTCTTTGCTGACCAAAAAAAAAAAACAAAAGGATCATCTTTTGGGAAGGTATTTGTACTGGCCAGACCTCGGACATCGGCTGAAGAAGAGGTCGACATCAGACGTCGACATTGGACCTCGGTGGTCCAACAGTAATAATGGGCCATGTAAGCTAGGCCCCACAAATAGTATGAGTTAACGTGAGTTAACACCCAGATACCATAAAGACCTAAATCACGAAAGGATCATGCATGGGGTGTGTATAGTACATTCGGGTACGACACAAGCAAGTGTTCCCTGGAGGCGCTAAGGCCCGTAAAGGTTAGGGTTTCCAAGGAAAGACTACATGCATGACACGTGAATAATTAGGGCACCCACAGAACAGATGACACCGCAGTGCGGGTAGATGAGTTGGTACCCTGGCGGCTATGCTGTTAGAGTGATTGCACGCCAGAAGAGACAAGTCTTCTGTCACAGCTGCGCTAAGCTGTGCAATCACAGGATGCCTCACCAGTAAACCCTAATTCCACCTAAGGAAAGATCCTTGAGGGATAGGGAAGTTTACCTAATACATGCTATATAAAGGGTGGTAAGAACCCTAGAAAAGGTATGTTGTTTCTAAGACTGAAACTGCTTTCACATACTTATTGTTTCTAGCCCATTACTGACTTGATCGTTGGAGTGCAATCAACAGGTAGGACCCCCTCTGTCTAAAACAAAGCCACTCTCAGCCACCCAAGGAGAGAGCGAAAACCACCAAGAGATAAGAGGAACCACCGTCTGCCTTTGAAGTCAACGACGGCTGAGTCAACCGGAGAGAAAATTTGGCGCCCACCGTAGGGCCCGATAAAACTAGGTCCCATTCACAACCTAGCAACATGAGGACTACGAGGCAAAGATCAGTTGCGCTAGAAGGAGGGGATAACGTCACCATGCAAAAACTCATGGAGACCATACATGCCCTTTAGCAGGCTGTAGCAGCGTCCAAAGTCGATCAGGATCGTTTCCAGGTCGACATGGTCGCGTCACAGGGAGTTGCGCAAAACCAACAAGAGTTTGCAACACGTAAGAGAACGTACGGTGGATGAGAAAGCCTTGCCTAATCCAGTTAGGGCTCGCCCCATGTCGTTCTCTAAGGCGATCATGGACACTATGATACCAGGCACGTTCATGGGCCCGAAGGTGACCTTCACAGGTATAGAGGACCCAGAGGCTCATATCACAACTTTCCACACCTAGATGATGCTTTCAGGAGGCTCTGACGCCATGCACTGTAAGTTGTTCATGAGTACACTTTCATGCACAACGTTGGACTGGTTCGTCAGTCTTCCTGATGGGCACATTACTTCATTCGATAAATTCTCAACGTTGTTCAGAGAACAATACATTGTCAACCGGGCTCCCCCACCAGTCTCTTACGATCTCTTTGACGTAAGGCAATACGAGGGAGAGTCATTGAAAGAGTTCTTAAACAGATTTTTGGCACAGGTGGTGAAGTTGCACACCAAGGACGAAGACATGATGGTGCATGCCTTCAGGAAGGGAATATTGTCAGGACCCTTCAGTGATTCACTGATAAGATGCCGCCCCAAGACGTTTTGCGAGATCAGACGTCGAGTTGTGGCCCACATCATCGCAGATGAAGAGGTCACAGAAAAAATCGGTAGTGTTGGGCCTGTCTGACCTCGGGGAACTGATCGTCCTCAGCCCGTGAGGGTACATAAGGCCACGACGGAGAAGAAAGCCTCGGGAGCACAGCCACCATGCAAAGCAAGGAAGCCCCAGACCAGGGAACACACGAGAGAAAACGTCCCTACCAGACACAATTCGGGTGGACCTTAAGGAGCTGATCGCCATTCCCAACATGGCTGACAGATTAAAGCCTCCACCGAAGACCAACAAGAGGCTAGGGCCCAGTAAAAATGTTTGGTGCGAGTTCCACCAAACCTCTGGAAACAGACTACGCAATTGTCTAGCATTGGGATTCCAGTTAGATGAACTAGTAAGGAGCAGATTCTTAAAGGACTACCTGCAAGAGCCGTAGGGTGCCCTCACATCAGCGGCCCTAGCGGGAGATCAGGGGCACGAGGTGCCCGTTCATGGAGAGATCAACACCATCGCTGAAGGATTCTCAGGAGGAGGATGCACTGCCTCCCAGCGAAAGAAGTACGTCAGAGGGGTGATGAGAGTCGAGGCACAAAAGTCGGATGAGACATCTGAGCCCGACCTCGTCTTCACCAAGACTGACTTGAAGGACGTGGTCCCACACGACAATGATCCAGTGGTGATCTCAATGGTCACAGTGGGCAAAAAGGTACACCATGTCCTTGTTGACCAGGGAAGCTCGACCGATGTGATGTTCTGGTCGACTTTCAACAAACTGCAGTTGTCTCCCGACCAGCTGAGGCCTTACGATGGTTGTTTTTATGGTTTTGCGGGAGACCAAGTAGAAGTGCGGGGGCACGTAGAGTTAAGGACAACCTTCACTGACGACACAGCGTCCCGCACTACTAACATCAGGTATCTTGTTGTTAATGCTTCCTCAGCCTATAACATACTTTTGGGCAGGCCCGCTTTGAACGGGGTTGGAGCAGTAGCCTCTTCGAGGCATATGAAGATGAAGTTGCCTCCCCTTGAAGGAGTCGTGATCACCCTGAAGTCTCATCAGAAGGAGGCCAAGAGGTCCTACGAGAACAGTCTCAAAACCAAGAGAGGAGTGTGCACAGTCACCACCCAACCTCCAAGGGAAGAAGGGTCACCCGCGTTGAGATTGTCCGGGAGAGGCGACCCGAGCCTGTGGAAAAAGTGTTGAAGAGGGAGATCGGGGGAAAGAAGTTCAAGCTTGGCAAGTCTCTGGGCCAAGAAGCACAAAACCAGATTGTCGAGGTCATAACACAGCACATGGACGCTTTCACATGGTCAGCCTCAGACATGCCTGGCTTCGACCCCGATTTCCTGTGCCATCACCTCACCATGGACCCACAGGTCTGACCTGTCCACCAGAGAAGGAGGAAGTTCCAAGTTGAGACCTCGATAGTTCCAGGTCGCTAACTTGGTGATGCAAAAGGCTCACCCATACCAACTAGAAAACAAGTTGTCTCCCAAATGGACTAGTCCCTTCCGAGTGATATAGGCCCTTGGGAATGGAGCATACAAGCTCGAGACTTTGGAAGGTGGAGCAATCCCTCGTACGTGGAATGCGACCAACCTTAAGATTTATTTCAGTTAAGTTATTGCATTGTACACAGTTCTTAGGGGACACCCTTTTTCCCTTATAAGGGTTTTTTAATGAGGTCACCCAATAAAATTTCAGTTATTCAGATAAAGAGATATTGATAGAGATCAAATAAGAGAGGATTTTACTAATGGAGGAAGAGGTCATTCACCCAAACATTTGAAGTTCTTCCTTCTAGTCTTCTAAAAAATTAAAGAAGAATTTAAATAAAGAGAGGACC
>Ga0123342_1007730_pt1 | contig 14037 bp, 10 predicted proteins | sample Turbeawhitnodule_FD_89960 | JGI IMG/M metagenome (GOLD analysis project Ga0123342, IMG submission 89960) | Root nodule microbial communities of legume samples collected from Mexico - Turtle bean Mexico white nodule | ecosystem: Host-associated > Plants > Roots > Nodule | place: Mexico: Nepantla...
AAAATAAATTTATAAAATAATGATAATAAATATAAATTAAATAAATTACTAATAAATAAATAAATAATATTATTATTATTTTATTTTATTTGTATCAAATATTTAATAATATTATTAATAATAATAAATATAAAATTATAATATAATATGATGAAAATAGATATAGTTATTTATATAAAATACATAAATTTATACATAATTATAAAAAATAAATTTTATTTATTTATTTATTTAAAATATAAGAATAAATTTGTAAAAATATAACAAATTTGTATTTTTTTTAAATAGTTAGTCAACAGATATACAAATTTTTAATTAAATCAAATCTATACAAATATTTTATTATTTAAATATTTTTAATGATAAGAGTAAATTTTATATTTATATCTTTAAAAATAATTCAAAACATCATCACAACTATCACATTACTCACATATTTCAATAAACTTTTTTCACACATCCACTCTAATATACTCTAATCCAAGTACACTAAACTTTTTTCATACTTTTTTCTCAAATCCTCACATTTTCACTCTCCCATTTTGGAATAAGTTAAATAAAAGAGTTAGGTTCTTAACTCTAACTATCCAAAACTAAAACCTAGGTATTTTTGTTATCATAATGTTTTAATTCATTCTGTTTTCGACAGTTATAAATAGCATTGTTTGTATTATATCAATACATTTTCTTTAATAAGAGATTTCAGTTTCAATTCCAATTATCAAATTAATTCCCAACAGAGTGGTATCAGAGGTTAGGAAAATTAAGGGGACTTGTGTGGTTCCTTGAAGATAGTGTGGGGATCTTGGAGGAAGGTGTTGCTGAATTTGCATAGGAGAATTTGCATAATTGCAAGCCAAGAAGAGAGGAGTTGACTGCTGCAAGTGGAAACTTCCATGGCTGCAATTAATATGGTTTTAGGGAGTTTTCCAGTATTTGATGGGAAGGATTATGATGATGGGTTGTGAAGATGGAAGTCATTCTTGGTTTTCAAGAATTGGAAGAAGTTGTCAAGATTGGTTACAAAAACCATCCAAGCCTGAATCTGAGGAGCAGAAGAAGAAATCTGAGAAGCATATAAAAGGGAATAGAAAGATTGATTGCAAAGCACGAATGTTGTTTCATCAATGTGTTTCAGCTACTATTTTCTAGAAAATCTCAAAAGTTGAGACTACCAAGCGTATATGGGATATACTGGAACAGACCTATAGTAACACTAGAACGGTCAAGAAGGTAAGGCTACAATCACTCATAAGACAATTTGAATTGATGTCCATGGATGATCCAGAATAATGAGTGATTATTTTGGTAAGATTCAAGCAATTGCCAATTCTATGTGGGGTTGTGATGAGCAATTAACTGGTTCAAAGGTGGTTAAGGTTTTGAGAACTTTGAATCCTGGTTTTGATCATATTGTAGTGGCAATTGAAGAATCCAAGGATCTTAATGCAATGACAGTAGAAGAACTCCAAAATTCTCTTGAGGCACATGAGCAATGGCTAATTTCAAGAAAAGGCAAAAAGATTGTAGAGCAAGTTTTCCAAGCCCAAACCAGCAACAGAGGTAGAGGAAGGACTGACTGGAAGAAAAGAGGCAGAGGCAGATGAAAAGGAGAAAGATTAAGTGACTGGACTGTCTCAAACAATCCAGTACAGAATCAAAGCAGTGTGTAGAGGCAGAAGGTGGTTGGATGTAGAGGAAATCAAGATCATGGATCCAAGAAGTATTTTGATAAAAGAAAACTACAGTGTTATAATTGTGGTAAGTATGGTCACTTTGCAGCTGAATGTTGGGGAGTTGATCACAATAATTGCACTGGAAAATTATCTAAGAAAGATTAAGCACATCTAGCCCAAGAAGATGAAGATTTTGATTTAGACTAAGTGTTATTGATGACCACAACAAATCAGGATGAAGATGCTTCAAATTGGTACTTAGACACGAGTTGTTCCAATCATATGACTGGCAATGGCAATAGGAATTGGATCATTGATTTTGATCCTAATATCAAAAACAGTGTGAGATTTGCAGATAATAGTATGATTTATGTTGAAGGAATTGGCAAGGTCAGATTCAATGGTAAAGATGGAAGAGCTGGTTATTTGAATGATGTCATATACGTTCCATCAATGAAGAATAATCTTTTCAGTTTAGACCAACTACTAGAAAAGGGATTCAAAATGTCAATGGAGCATAACTCTATCAAGATCTATGATCAGAAATCAAGGTTAGTTCTTAAAACACCTTTGTATAAAAATAGGACTTTTAAGACTAACCTTAATATATCAACTGCACAATGCTTGTCTTCAATTGGTGGTAAGGAAGAAACAAGTTGGTTGTTGCACTATAGATTCGGCCATTTAAATTTCAAAAGTTTAAATCGGTTAAGCAACAAGCAAATGGTCACTAGGCTACCACAGATTCATCTACCTCATAAGACACGTGAAGGTTGTTTATTTGGAAAGATCTTTAAGATTTCTAGACTTCAAAGAGAAAAGAAGTCATTGGAGGTTGTATATTCAAATGTATGTGGCCCTCTAGACAGTAGTTCACTTGGAGGTAATAGGTATTTTCTTACTTTTATGGATGAATTCAACAGAAAAATCTGAATTTACTTATTAAAGGAGAAAGGTGACGTGTTTGGTAGATTTGTGAAATTTTGTGCTAAAGTCGAAAGGCAATCAGGCTACGCCTTGACTATTTTCAGAACTAATGGAGGTGGAGAATTCAATTCGAAAGAGCTAGAATAATTTTGTGCTGCAAAAGGAATTGAGCATGAGGTCACGACTCCTAACATTCCACAACATAATTGAATTGTAAAGAGAAGAAATAGAACTCTGCTTGATATGGCAAGATGCATGCTCAAAGGAAAGGGATTGCCTCATAGTTTTTGGGGAGAAACTATCACCATTACAACCTATATTCTAAATAGGTGTCCCACAAGAAGATTGGAGGCAGCCATACCAGAAACAATTTGGTTTGGACATAAACCAACTGTTAGTCACATGAAGATATTTGGTTCTTTGTGCTATAGGCACATTCCAGATGAGAAAAGGAAGAAATTGGAAGATAAGAGTGAAGCTCTTATTCTAATTGGGTACCATCCAACAGGTGAATATAGGTTACTCAATCTTGTAAACTAGCAAATCAACATCAGCAGGGATGATATTGGAGCAAGCTAGGAAAACAGATCCATTGCATGTTTTAGGACAGTGGGCAAAAGCAAGATGAAGGGTATGATATATTAGCAAGTTGAAACAATATGATAATTTGATCACTGATGAAGGAGAGCTGGTTCACTTAGCATTTGTGGCATACATTAAGTCGATCATGTGGAAGAAGGCAATTGTTGACAAGGAGTGGAAGAGTGCCATGATTGAAGAGCTGGAATCACGGGAAAGAAATAAAACCTGGGAATTAGTGGTTCTGCTGAAGGGAAAAAGAACAATTTATGTCAAATGGGTTTTAAAAATAAAACTAAAGTTTGGTGGCAGCATAGCCAAGCATAAAGCTAGATTAGTAGCTAGGGGTTTTTTGCAGAAACTTGGAGTAGACTACACTGAAGTTTATGCGCCAGTGGCCATATTGGAAACCATTAGATTGGTGATTGTTGTGGCCAATTCTAGAAACTGAAAAATTTGTCAAATGGATGTTAAATTTGCATTCTTAAATGGTATTCTAGAAGAGGAGATTTATGTGACTCAGCCACCAGGTTTTGAAGCAAAGGATGTGAGCCACAAAGTGTTCAAACTCAAGAAGGCACTGTACGAATTCAAACAAGCTCCTAGAGTGTGAAATAAACTAATAAACTTGTTTTTGTTTGAGTTAGGCTTCATAAAATGTTCAGTAGAATATGGTGTTTATGTGAAAGTATCACAATGTCAAAGCCTAATCTATGTATATTTGTATGTGGATGATCTGTTAATTACAAGAAATTTAGTGCAAAAATTGAGCAGTTCAAAGACAGATTGAAGGTTGTTTTTTAAATGACAGATTTGGGAAAGAAAAATGTAGTTGCTCTCTCATCTTGTGAGATAGAGTATATAGTTGTAGCAGAGGCAACTTGTCAATGTGTTTGGCTTCAGTTTGTACTTGATGATTTGAAGCTGGATCATGTGAAACTTGTGCAACGTTGCGTGGACAACCAATCAACCATCAACCTTGCAAAGAATCCAATCTCACATGGGAGGAATAAACACATAGAGACCAAGTTCCCTTTCTTAAGGGAACAAGTTGGAAAAAAGAAAGCTAGAAGTGAAGCATTGAAACACCAAAGAGAAAGTGTCTGATATTCTCACCAAACCACTTAGACTAGACAAATTTGAAGAACTGAGAGAGTGGTTAAGAGTTGGAAGTGTTGCAGAATTTAACTTAAGGAAGAGTGTTGGAATAATCTAAATAAAAGAGTTAGGTTGTTAACTCTAACTATCCAAAACTAAAATCTAGATATTTCTGTTATTAGAATGTTTTAATTCATTCTGTTTTTTACAGTTATAAATAACATTGCTTGTATTGTATCAGTTCAATTTTTCTTATAAGAGATTTTAGTTTCAATTCCAATTATCAAATTAATTCCCAACACCCCACACCCTCAACTTTCCACTCCCCACACCCTCAACTTTCCACTCCCCAATCCAAACAATGCAAAAATGTTGTTGATATGATAATGAAAAACTTCCATTTATAATGTAAAAGAAACAAAGAATTTACGAGGGATTCATAAAAAAAAATTATGATTTGCATTTTAGACAATGGACTTATGGGTCTTCTATCTTATATGTTACTCAACTTTTTCATTTCTACATAATGTGGGATTTACATCTGGGTTAAATATGTTTTTCATTTACAAATTTTAGATCTCCTTGGTACTTGTAATAAGGAAACTATTGGAATGAATTATTGTCAATTTTTTTACGTGTGGCAAACAGATTCTCAATGTGTATTAGGATGTTAAAATATTTCATGCTGACTCATTGCTATGGATGTCATAATATTATAATACAGTCCACGTTGTTCTTTTGTTACGTTAATAAAACACTGGTAATAACCATTTCCAAAAGTTTCTTTATTACAAGTGTCTAAGAGATCAAATGTTTAGACTAGAGACAAAAATCAATTTCGTGTTATAGTACAACGACGAAAATATGTTTAACACATTTAGATTCATACTTGACTTCCTAACTGTAATGGTCAAAGTCGAACGAGCCACATCACTCAGCATCGTTCACCGATCAATTGCATGAATTGGTTATATCAAATAGAAAATAAAGAGATATGTGATAATCATGTAATATCTTGTAAATCCGATAACCATGCGAGAAATAAGGTAATATTATTTTATTAAAAATACGTATCAGATATGACCCATAAACGAAATAGTCCATTATTAACACTATAAATAAGCATTGCTACATGAGAGAAAAGTATGCCTTTGATCAATTTCACTATACACTCTTAACACATAGTACTTATTTGATCGTCAAAGAACCTTTTGCAAGTTAACTCTCGACCAAGTGCTGAGGAATTAAGGAGAATGAGTCTTGAAGTCTGAAAGAGTAAAGTATTGAGGAGCAAGGAATAGATCGAGCAACCGACAACCACATCAATTGTTACTATTTATGTCCACTTTATTTATAGAAGTACATTAACATAGGATAATTCATATTAATACATGTCTCTCGAATCAAACATTTCTAACCGCAAATATCTTATTACTAATCCTTACATTTATTTTCGTTCACTTTCAATAATCATAGTGTAATAAAATGATTCGGTGATTCCACAACAAATATGTTATAACTTATTTGGAAGTCATGCTTCTTTTATTTAGTTGGTTGTGTCGTGACGAGTTTTTTCTTACAAATTTGATGTTGTTGGTTCAAACTTAACCACTATATTAATTGGTTGAGAAACAACACAAATACAGATTTATTTTTTTTAGTTTTCCACAAGGCCTTAATCGTTACCAACTCATGTCAATTTACACAAAAAGAGAGAGCGTAAGAACACGAGAGAAGAGAAAGGGGGAAAAGCTTGTATTGTATTTTTATTAATGGTGTTAGTTGCTTGGTTGAATAGCTTTTCTTCCTAGTACTTGCTCCTGTGTATTATTTAATGCCGTTCTGTTAGAAATTTGGGCCATCTGATGAGTTTGTCAAAGAAGGAAAAGTTTCATTTTTTTTCGTGAAAAAACATACGTTAGAATTGTGGAATTAGGATAAGAATAACACTACGAATTCTGAATGCTTGTTTTTACAGCAAAATTATATAACAAAAATGTATCCATTATAAAGGAGATAGAAAGAGTTGGGAAAGATAAACAATAAAAAAAAATTAAAATTCATTATTGAAATATGCTATGTAAATAATATAATAATTAATATTAAAATTTATTCGTTAACTAGTAAATATAAATTATGAAGAAATTGTATGGAAAAATGCTGTATAGGAGTTATTTGTGATTATCTATATTTTTGAAATTTAGTTTGAAAACAGTGTAGATAATAAGGTCCTAATGAGTTGGGTTGGGAAGGGTAGCAGCCCCACGTGGAAGTTGCGTCTGCGTTGCGTCTCCTCCTTGAGTTGCCTCCTCATCATCACTTTCAAGTGCAAAAGGGAATCAATCCCCAACTCTCCCAATGTTAGTCTCATGCAGCATTAACACAAACTCTCTAACTATTATCAAAATAAAAGAAACACATTTGTTGTGTTCTTATCTTACCTAAATTCAAACACATAAATGATGAAACCGTAGAAGCAGAGTTTTCTGTAGTGTCCTAAAACTACCTATCTTAATATCAAAGTTATGAAAGTAACCTAATTACTGTATTTGGTTTGGTTTGGTTATCATAACATAACATATAACACAGCTCGAACAGTGCAAGTGTTCAATTCAAACATGTCTGCCCAACGTGTGAAACCAAAACGTGTCCACCTCATCTTTTACAATAACTCATTAAACTTGATTTTTAATCTGGTGTCCGTTAACCAACCATTCATTGGCACAAAACCAAAAAATGCATATTATAGTATAAAGTTGGTAGAGTTAATAAAAAGTGTAGGATAGCTTAAAAGATAAGAGAGTGGAGTTCCTATTTCCTATTTCCTAGTCTTTACTCCACACACCACTCTTTTAGTACTACTCACTGCCCAATTTTCTCTTCCCACACACTCCACTTCCTTCCACCTTGCTTTCTTAACTTCCTCATCGTCGCCGTCCTAGGTAGTTCTAGTTTCTGAAGGATGAGGTTGTTGTTTTTAACGTTCTTGCTTCTGGTTAGTGTGGCAATGGGAGAAGATGCGGATCGTAAACACTCCCTAAAAGCCACGTCACATGCGCAGATCCAGTGCACAATGTGTTCCTCTTGTGAAAACCCTTGCAACCCACTTCCCTCGCCACCGCCACCGCCACCCTCACCGCCACCTCCTTCCACCACAAACTGCCCTCCACCGCCGTCTCCTCCTTCCTCCGGGGGCGGGGGCGGAGGTTCTTACTATTACTCCCCTCCACCCTCTCAGTACACCTACTACTCACCACCTCCACCGGCATCCACCGGCGGCGGTGGAGGTGGCGGCGGAATCTACTACTACCCTCCTCCCAGCAATGGAAACTACCCCAGACCGCCGCCGCCGAACCCGATTGTGCCGTATTTTCCGTTCTACTACTACAGCCCACCGGCGCAGGGCTCCGGCGCTCCTGCGCCCTTGACGGCCTCTTTTCTTCTCTGTGCAATTACTTTCTCCTCCTTTCTGGTGTTCTTGCTTTGATCGTAACTGCAAGAAACGAGTAAAGAAGGGAAATAGTGGAAATAACGGCGCAGATTTGCAGATCTGGAGATTCTGAGGGAAATGAGAGTGATGATGGAAGCGGTGGTGAATTTCCCGTTATGCCCTGCACACACCTACAGAACCCACACATGTGAAGTGAATACCGCACGCGCGCGCATCCTCTTATATTATATATGTTTTTTTTTTATCTCTGGATTTCTAGTGCCAATGTAGATTGATCTGCAATTTGTTGACAACTTTTATGTATTACTACTAGTGAGTCTTATTTGGTCAGCACCAAAATGAAATAAATTACAATTATTCACGTTCTATACAAGCAGTGGTAATAGTTTAGCAGAGTGTTTCATGGTTAATTTAAAATTTGATGATGGGTTATAAATTGAATGTGATGTATCTAGGTGATGAAGATGATAGTGATGGAAGAGACTTTCAAGATTTGAGGTATGGAGTTGTTAGAATTGTTTGTCGCCACCAACGTCATTTGGGAGCGTCTTAATTATGTCTTGTAAATGAAGGGGTCTCTTTCAGTTCCCTACCTTAACCTTCTCATTCACAAAACATCAAAACTTCTTCTTCACTTTCTTCTGTTCACAAAACGAAATCAACAAATTGAATTCATCTTGCAATACAATTATGCAAATCCCTCAACAAAGTTGACTCGTGGGCCAAATCTGCATTTTGGATTCGTTGACAAGAACTTTGGTCAGCCTTTAATATTCTTTAGGTTTAGAACGCCCTGTTCGATGAGCAGTAGATAAAGAAATACTTTCTTTGATTAAAACCAAAAGAGATTTAAATTAAATAAAATTAGTTTGTTAACACTGTCATAAATATGATTTGAAAACACTCTTTTCTGTCATTTTGAGCAGAAAGAAAAAATGGTGAACACCCAATAAATCTGTTTTTGAAAATTATAAATATGGGTCATGTTATTTGTCCCTTTTAAGAGTGTGTGAAGTAGTTGAAGAGTTCGTATGATGAGCAATATCTATAATTTGTGCAGTGTTAAAAATTAGAGGGTAAATTGATGTGTTTTTCTTGAGATGAGTTATGCAGTTTCATTGTTGTTTACATTATTGGCAGCATTATGAAGCGGCAGCATGCAGCGTTGCCGTTTTGTGTCTTAATTCTTAGGGAAATGTAATAGTGTGTGATGGCAGAAAATAGTAATTATATTTGATGAAAAAACAAAGTTAAGGACAAAAATGTGTTGGCAGGAATTAGCTGTAAGTCACAATGGAGGTATTATGGTGGTGAATGGGCCCTGCTCTTCCCACTGCAACTGGCATCCATATCCAACATCACACTCTCTCTCTTCCGTTTTGAATTTCTTTCTTCCTTTTCTTTCTACATGTTTTGCCTCTGCTACAGCTATCTCTTTTGTGTCTATCTGTGAATTCTCCAAAAACGTTTTAACCATGAAAGCTACATATACCTTTTGAATAAGTATATTTCAAAAGTTGCTCATTAGTTACCTTTTCATATAACACAACTCATTATTTTCAATCATTGCTGAATACAGCGTCTACAACTTTCACTCTAATAATCATACTCAGTCTCCAATTAACATCTCCAAAATACAAAGATTGGAACTCTTTTGCATTAATAACATGTGCACTTTCTTATGCCTAAATTAATTTCTAAAGTAATATATATCACTTAGGATATAAAAATTACATAAAGATCAAATTATTAATTCAAAGTCACATTAACTACATCATCAATAAAAATATAATAAAAATCAATTCTTTTTCAGAACAATAAAAAAATTCTCAAATAAAGTCAGAATGCACCTTCCTTAAGAATTCGACTCCCCAATTGAATTCTAAAGAAGTTTTTTTATTGAAAAAGGAGAGGAAGAACTACAAAATAAATTAAAATAATTAATTAAGAATATTGAGATCAAACTTTAATTGCTTTGATATAATGAACAAACTACAAAATAATTTAAATTCTAATAAGTTTGGATTTTGTAATAAAATTTGTTATTACTATAATGGTTTTGTAGAAAAAAAATGAATGAAAGATAAAAGAAAAATATAAAATTTTCAAACATTATTATGATATTGATCACAGATTTTTTAAAAGATTTAAAACAATATAACAAGAAATATGAAATGAGTTAAAATATAAAGTACAATTTTTAAATTTATGTTAAGGATTAAAATTATTATATAGAAAAGTAGTTTAAAATAATTAATAGAGATATTAAGATTAAATTTTAATGAGCTACAGATAAGTAACAAAATAAACATTAATTTAAGGATAAATTAATTTTGGTTTTGTGATATTATTTTTGCAATATAATTAAGAATAAATTTTTTTATTATTATAATGGTTTGTAAATAAATTAAACGAAAGATAGAAAAAAAATATAAAATTTTATGACATTATTATTATTATTAACCATATAAGTTTTTAAAGTAATTTAAAAAATACAGTAAAAAATATAAAATGAGTTAAAATATAAATTAAAATTATTGAATTTATATTAAAGAAAAAATTTATACATTTATAAATATTTCCTATTAAAAAATCATTTTAATTTTACATTTTAAAATTTTAATTTTAAACCTAAAGTTATTATTAATCACTTTCAACTTTTATTACTAAATGTATAACATAAACTATATGTTTTTAATTATAATTTCCAATCATTTTACCTTTCTAATGTATTATTAAATATGTTTAAAAACTCCTTTAAAATTTCTGAAAGGATTTTGGGTGCTGGAAATTAAAAAATCAATTAAGAATTCGATTGTTACAATAAACAAATGCATTGGAGGAAACAATATTCGACTTTTGGTCCATTTGAGATTTTTTTTTTTTAAGTATTATTCTAAGAAAAAAATAATAAAAATCAATTCTAAAGTGTTAGAATGTTTTTAAAAAAAACTTAACAACAAGGGTGAGAACTCTAATTTAAAGTTATAACAAGCATAGAAATCAAATAAATATTAAATCTATTAAAAAATACAAATCATAATGACTCACATTAAAGTAATTTGTTAACCCCTAATGACTTACAAGTGTATTTGAGGAGTGATCATATAACTAATTTTCAATATAAATAATTTTCTATAGCATTGAAGCAGTAGTTTTGGCTCTCCGTATGACCTTTTTTTCTCAAAAACATGATGAACTAATTTTGATATGCCAATAATTGTAACATTTGTTTTTTATAAAAAGGATCATGTAAAACATCACTGTGAACTTTAACGATTCACTTCAATTTCATTAATAATATATTATTACGCGAAATATATTATTACAGAAGAAAAAAAACAAAACAAAAATCACGAAAGACTATGTCAAATACATGAAAAGAAAAAAATAAAACAATACTCCAAATCAAACAGAGAAAAAAAGTAAAACATTCCAATAATACAAAACGGAAAATAGCGAACTTAAACTTATTATAAAATAAGTTAATACAAAGAACCAAAGACAAAACTTCGTATTAATTTGTCTCCTTGAAATCAGCTTCTTATACTAGTTTAGTTTATTTAAAATTATTAAACCTTAAATCCTATAACCTAAATTCAAGACGTTTTGATTTTTTTTTTTAATAAATTTGTAGAATAGTTGAAGATCTGGTAATATCCGATATCGAAAGTTGTCTGATCGGCCCGATATAAAGGGATACGTGACAAATCATATTTCATTGTTATGATTATACATATTGAATACGTCTCATCAATGAATGATATAATTCATTACAAACTGTATAAATAAGCACATTAGAAAGAGCAAAAATGTGTCTTTATTACAACAATGACAATATCTAAATATCGAATACTCATTTGAGCGTCGGATATCTTTTAGCATGTGTACTCCCAACCGAGAGCCAAAATTTGAACATAAGAAAGAGAGGAAGGAAAGCACGATTGATGAAGAATAATCAATTGTTCAGCCAGTAGCAGGTAGTGTCGACAGTACAAAATATATTTAGAAAATAAATCCTTAAAAATTAAAAAATATATATATATAAAAACAAAAGAGAAAAATAACTTCAACAAAAATTAGCGGAAGTTTTTCTTATTTTTTTAAAAAAGTGAACCATTTATTCTTCTTTCATCTTAAACGAACTAGTACGAAGAAAAGACACTAGTGCAGAAAAGCTTTTAGACAACGATTTTTAAAGCTCTTAGACAACGATTTTGTAATTGCAATTTATCAGCACATAGTCTATACTTTTGACTTATAGACGACGGTTTAAAATCGTAGTCTATAAGGCACATATAGACGACGATTATTTTGACCAACCGTCGACTATAGCTTACGGAAAATAAGGTCAAAGTATACCCATAGAAGAGTATAGGCGACAGTTGTTGTCCAAAATCGTCGTCTATAGTGTCTTATAGACTGTGGTTTTGACAACAACTGTAGTCTATTATGATTTTTTTTAGTTCAAATATTTTTATACGTTTTCTCCTCTTAATTAAGCTGTTCATTTTAAAACCCAGTCATATAGAGATTTAGACAGATGCACATTCTTTCAAACAATGAAATTATATATATTGATAAATCAATTACAAACACCAATATATATTCTTATCTATCTAAATTCTATATATTAGAAGCATGCTATATTACTTAAACATATATATTATTCATTAGCTATCCTAGAGTTATAGAAACTAATGAAGTATGTGGCTCAAACATTTCTCACATAGTTCATTGCTTCCGAGTGTAGTGGTTGAGCATCCGTAAAATACTACATTACAAAATAAGTTCAAATTAGTGCTAAGGTACATATATTTTTATTATAAAGAATAATTTAAATACTATTATTTGCTCTCAATCTCGTTGAATGCCTACCTTTGTAAAGGTAGTCATCCATTGCATAATGTAGTAGCCACCCTCATAACCTCTCGATTGTTTATAAGACTACAATTCAATATAAAATAAGAGTTAATATTGATATTTTGACAAACAATGAAGAGAGGAAGACAAAAAATTACAAACCTTTAGGTTCAACTATGTCAACTTTTGATAATTTGCACTCGATCGACCTTTACGTATGTTATATCCATGCCATGCCCTGGTAGAAAAAACCTTGTTAGTAGACGTTTAAGTATTATACGTATGTAAGTTCAAAATGTAATTACACTTCAACTATTTGCTTGAGATGTATGGTTGACTTCTTGTGAAGTGAACAAAATCACATAACTTTCTTATCAATTACAGATAACACAAGTAACTGCCACTGACCCGTACATCATTCATGAAAATAGATAGTAAATATTAAAAAGATGAAATACTAAAACTTGACAACTTACAATTGAACTTGTTATATAAGGGGGAAAAATATATTTAGTTTGCCTCTCCAATCAAAGTGTTGGTGATGTATGTTTGGATTTCAATCTTCTTCGCTTCAGTTGGATTAATGAAATAGGGATCCAAGAATCCATATACATGTTGATTCTCTCATTAATAGAAACACCAGAAAAATACCTACAAGTAATTAGTTATATTAATCAATAATTTAATATAATAAAGTAAATTGATATATAGGTGGAAGAGAGTTACATAATAAATAATTGAACGACAATTATATTCAGCCCCTGGTTGCCAACTACAAACTCTAGCACATCCAAAAAACTTGATGACTTTTCTACTGCAAGTGCACCATGTTTATCAAGAGTGATCAAGTGCTTTGAAGAATTCAAATTATGCTTGGAAGAATCCAAATCATATGTGCTTGATGCAAGGCTGTGTTGCTGTTGTGTTTTGGGAGGGATCTGGGTAGTTTTATTTGTAATTCACTCCTTTGTTGAATCTAAAGCTAATGTGTTTTAAATCCTTTTTGAAATAACGTGTTTTTCAAACTAAGTGAAAAATAACCTGTTGTTTTGTCGAATCAACTGGTTGTTTTACTCTTAGGAGATTTTGAAAAGGTTGAAAACTGTTTAAGTTTGGTTGACTTAACTACCAAACCAAACAATCGGTTGTTTCGTGGTTTCAACCGATTGTTTCTTTGAAAATCCTAACAGAATTCTGTTTTGGTGGTTGAATGTGCTTTAAATGATTTCCAATTGAATACGCTCCTTCATTAAATGTTTTGACTAATCTTTGGAAAATATAAATAGTTTGTTTATGTTTTCAAACAAGAAAGAGAAACAGATTTGAGTTTTTCAGTTGTGAAAGAGTTGATTCAAGATTTGAACATTCACATCAAAGCTTTGGGTTTTCTAAGAGAATGGAATAAGATTACATTTGTATTGATTTCAAATTGTTCTGTAAACA
>Ga0123342_1007731_pt1 | contig 14036 bp, 5 predicted proteins | sample Turbeawhitnodule_FD_89960 | JGI IMG/M metagenome (GOLD analysis project Ga0123342, IMG submission 89960) | Root nodule microbial communities of legume samples collected from Mexico - Turtle bean Mexico white nodule | ecosystem: Host-associated > Plants > Roots > Nodule | place: Mexico: Nepantla...
AAAATAAGGAGTTAACAGTTAAAGGGGAATCGTGGAGGTTAACCCAAGAAGTGGGGAGTTAAAATATTTATGAAAGAAGTTAAAAAGAAGATGTTACATTTCAAAATTGTTGCCACTACTTTGTCCACTACTCATGTTTCTTAATATTTGTTTCTCTCTCATAATTTTAAAATAAATCATATATTTCAATTCAAAACCGATAATCTATTTCAAATATTTTTAAAAAGTAGAAAATGACGCAATAACCAAAATAATGAAATAAAACCAAATATTAATCTAAGGATAAAATAGGAAAAAAATTTAGAACAGTTAAAGAGGAAATCTCCTTTATATATAGGTATAGATATAGATATAAGTATAGATAAACAAAATAAATTAATAAAATAAAATATGAAATAAGGATAAAATAGGAAAAGAATTTAGACAATATCTTGAATTTTGTATTTAATAGAAAAGGGATCACTTTAAAATTCACTCTCCTGCTAGTTAAATGACAACAAATAAAATAAAATTTTAAAATTAAAAAACTATTTTATTAACTTCTGAAATTATAAAATGTCCAAAAACCAAAATAAATTAATAAAATAAAATATGAAGCAAGGATGAAATAGGAAAAGAATTTAGAGAATATCTTGAATTTTTTATTTAATAGAAAAAGAGATAACTTTTTGAAACAGTAAACTAACGTATCAATCTATCCACTCTCTTGTCAGACAACAAATAAAATAAAATTTTAAAATTCAAAAACTGTTTTATTAACTTCTGAAATAATAATCAAAATAATTATATTTTTTTATCAATTTGATTCTTAATTAGTAAAGAAATTGAAGTTATTGATTTATAAAATAAATCAAACATCTCTATTGAAAAAAAAATGTATACATTAAAGAATTAGGAAAAGCAAAATAAGAAGCAATACACGGTTTCAGAATCTCAAAATTAGGGTTTTTGAAGCATTGAGGAGACGAAAGACATGGTGAAGTGACGATGATGAAATATGAAGAGGAACAACAATACACAATTTTAGAATCTCAAAATTAGAATTTTGGAGGCATTGAGGAGACGGAACGATGGTAGTGGCAGCCAAGGGAGACTGTGTGCAATTGCATTTAGATGTCGGAAGGGTCACTCACTTTGCTTTTTTACTCATTGTTAGGGTTTTGGTTCTTCCTCTTGTGCTTGAGAAATATGAAAGAAAATGCGAACGAATTGAATTTGTTGAATTTGCGGGTTCTCTATAGAAAGAACATGATGTTTTTATATTCTTTCTCTCTCACAGTTTTCTTACATATCACTTTTTTGCCTAAAAAAAGTAACCAAAATAAATTAATAAAATAAAATATTAAACAAGGATAAAATACACAAACAATTTAGAATAATTAAAGTGGAGAATCCCCTTTATATATAGGTATAGATAAATAGTAAAGTAAAAAAAAAATATTAGTTAAATTTTTTAATTAAAAACCGTTTATATAATATCATTCTTTGCTTTTGCATTTAATAAATCTTAAATTAAATAAATTTTCGCCTCTTGAACTTGTGCCAAATGTTATGTGATTCCTCAAATTTAAAGTGATACTTTTAATCTTCTAATTTGAAAATAACACGTTTAATATATGATAAAATAATTATTTCATTATATTGTATTTTTTTATTGGTAATTTTTGTGTTAATTTAGTTTCTTTTTTTTATTTTAATAGAAGAGTGGGTTAGGAAACATAAGCATAAGATTTATATCTCTAAAATGTATTGGATATTATAATTATCTAATAATTATTGTAACATCTAATAATATATAAATTTATTATTATTATTATTATTATTATTATATATATAAGTAAATAATATTTTTTAAACATTATAATTGAAATTATACTATTAATTAAAATATTAAATGAATACATTATTATTGAAATAGTGTCTTTTCTTATTGGTGTTTTTACTTAGATAAATACTTATAACATTATGTATTTTGTATTACATATACACACTTAAAACATTGCCATCTTTTCACTATATGCACATTTAAAATATTGGGAGTCTTCAGCCACATTCATACACTTACAGCATTGTACTTCTTTTGTTAGAGGCACACATTTAAAACATTAATTACATCTTCTTATAGATAAACACATTTAGAATATTGGGATATTCTTTCACATGCATTCTTTAGAACATTGCAATCTTTCCTTAATGCACATGCACAATTAAAACATATGTGCACACTTAATCATTGCAATTATTCCCATCCAAACAAACAATTAAAACATTAAATTTCTTCATAAATGTAACAATATTACATTCATTAAATTAAAATTGATATAATAATTAATTTTTAGCTTATAGCTTAATAGAAAATATAAATACAAATACAGTCCGTGTTTCCATTATTATCATAGTAATAATTATTATTATTATTACTATTTTTGTTATTTTTTTTTCCAAATTTTTCTCACTCAATAAATAAAATATTTTTCAAACATTTTATTTGAGGATACAAATGAATTTTTTTAACTATCTATTGAAACAAATTAGTCTTTACTTTTAACTTTTATGGTCTTCTTTTCTTAACTTAGAAGTATTTGTGTATTTTTTTACATTTATACATTACAACAATATATATGTGTTTATATGTATGTACACATTCAACATTTTTGTTTATATATGCACACATAATTAGAACATTGTCTTTCTTCTCATACATTAACATACTTATGGCATTACATGTATTCTCCCACATATACACTTATAATATTACATGTTTTCTCACACATTAACATCTTAAGTCATTACATGTCTTCTCACATATATACACTTAAAACGTGTCTTTCACACATACATACACCTAGAATATTGAATGAATTCCCTTACATGCACACATTTAAAACCTTGTGTCTTGTCACACATATACTTAATGACATTATGCATCTTTTCAAAGAGACACACATAAAACATTATGTGTTTTTTCATACACATACAATTAGAGTATTATGTGTCCTGTCTCACATATTCACATACTAGGGACATTACATTTTTTTTTACACAAACAGTTACTTAGAACATTGTGTGTCTTCTCTTCTCAAACATGCATACATTTAGATTAGAGCTTATTCTCATACAGTATACACTTACAACATTGTATGTCTTTTTAAATATGCATAAGTTTAGAATATTGAGCTTTTTCACATACATGTATATTAGGTATGACCATGCGGGGTGGGTTCTACAAGCTAACCCACGACTCGTTAGGAAAAAAAAACGTGAGGCGTATTGCTTATTTCAACTCGTTGGCTCACTTAAGTTTGTCCCACATAACTAACAGTCCGCGTGGACCAAGTGCGAGCTCGTCCTGCATAACCCATAGTTTGTATATCTTAAAAATCTAGAAATTTCTTTCTATACCCCCATAATCTCTTTCTACATCCTCATATTTTTAAAATTTCTAAAATTATTCATTTCAAATTCTACAATTTGGAATATAAATTTGTATTCTGAATTGTGCAATATAGAAAACACAAATTTTAACTTCCAAAGGATAATTTGAGTATTTTTTGGAGTATAGGGTGCAAAAAGAAAAACATGGAGTTGTAGGAAGAAACTTCCCTTAATCCCTGATTCATAACACGTTCATGAAATTCAATAATAATATTTTTGTCTTTCTAAAATACATATATTGTTTAGGTTTTAATACTTATACTATGCATTACTAAGATCTAGTCTTTTTTAAAATAAAATTAAAATATAGTATTATATTAATATTTAGCAACCACGTGTCTAGATGTATTACTTTAAAAAATTATATATATTTAATAAATTATTTTATTAATCAATTTATTAACACCATTAAAATTCAAATTTTATAAAAAAATCATAACATCATAATAATATTTTTAAGTCTAATTTATCTAAAAAAATATAAAATTAATTTAATAAACAAAACATAAATTTCTATTTTATTAATTACTCACAAACACAAACTAGTTCTTATATGTAACAAACCAATAAAATCAATTTACGTTTCTTACACAAAACCGATTAATTCAACCCACATTATGGACTAAATACGAAAGGACCAATAGTAACCATATGAGCAAAGTAACCCATCAACACGCATTATCATCCATGACATAAATGCTTAAAGCATTTTGTCTTATCACACATGCACACACATGTAAGAGACTACTCGTGTCTTCTCGTACGTATAGATTCTGTGTATTCTCGCACACATACATTTATTAGAAACCTGCATATATTTTAATGCGCATGTAATTAAAATATATATTAAAACACTGTGTCCTTTTTCATATACCCATTAACTTAAAATTAATGTAAAAATTATAACCTTATATAAAATAAAACACAATCATATTGAAGTTTTCATTTGAATCAATAATAATTTTGATTTTCCATCATCTCCTTGCACCACATAAACAAAAGGAACTTTTCAAACATCTTATGTCAGAAATTATCGGCTATAGAAGATTCAAATTCCTTCTGCATAGTCAAAATAATCACATAAGCAAATGATATTAATAGAAGATTTAAGCCTAGTTGTTTTCTATTTTTGTTATACAAATTAAAAAAAATTCCAAAGTATTTAACTTTTTCTTACCCATTTGTTCCAATTGCCCCTTGAAGTCATATAAAATTAACCCAAAATGTTCGGTCCGTGAATGCATATTAGTCATATCCTTCCAAATTCCAAAGCCTAACCCACAGTTTCATCCCACAAACCCTTTGATTACTGTGAGCCCAGCTAAGCCAATCTGACCCTATAAATTTGCAATTGAACTTTCACACTGCTTAGTGGCCACACACCAATTTCACACAGATCTACCCATGTCACTGGATCTGTCACCTTCTTAGACATTGGTGTTATCACCACCAATTGTACCAATCAAAATCCAAATCTGCTCTCATTTTTTCATCACTTTCAATCATCAATTCACACACACAGCAGCCATGGAAATTGATAGCAGGTTTTTGAGCACTGGGCTCCTCCTAGTTGCCACAATTATTGTGGCAAAACTCATTTCAGCCTTCATAGTGCCCAAATCCAGGAAGAGGGTGCCCCCATTTGTGAAGGGGTGGCCCTTGATTGGAGGGCTTGTCCGTTTCCTGAAAGGTCCAATCTTTATGCTCCGTGAGGAGTACCCTAAGCTTGGGAGTGTCTTCACCCTCAAACTCTTCCACAAGAACATCACTTTCCTCATTGGCCCTGAGGTCTCTGCACACTTCTTCAAGGCTCCGGAGACTGATCTCAGCCAGCAAGAGGTGTACCAGTTCAATGTGCCAACTTTTGGACCTGGGGTGGTCTTTGATGTTGACTACTCCGTGAGACAGGAGCAATTCAGGTTCTTCACTGAGGCTCTTAGGGTCAACAAGCTCAAGAGCTATGTCAATCAGATGGTTTCAGAAGCAGAGGTATGCGTGGTTGGTGGTATGCTTGTTGGTGCTTGTTTGGTCCTTTTCTTGTTGTTGTTTTTGTTGTTGCTGTTGGTGATTGATCTAATATGTTGGTTTCTCACGTTGATGTGTAATCGTTCTCTGTTGGTCTTCAATTTAATCATTGCAAACAGGAATCTGTTGAGCTATTTTATTTTGGATTAAAATTGGACAATCTTAGGTTTTTTTATTTTTGCCCTTAATTTTCAAATCCCCACTTTTCAAAACCTCCACTCTTCCTCCATGTTTTCTGTAGATGCCCAAGCTTTCATCCCTCTGTCTAATATGCAAAAATTCGACACCTGAAGAGCTAGATTGATTTTGGGTGTTTACAAAATACAAAGACGAAAAATGATGTTTTATTAGTTAGGAATAAAAGCCCAAAATTGTCAATTTTACAGGGATGATGAACACCATTAACCCTTTTGTTTTCTTTGATTTTTATGGGGGTGTAATGATGGATTGGGGGACTGGGAGCATTTTGTCATGCCCTTACAAATTTGCCACTTGTGAAGCTCATATACGCTTAGTTACATTGCTTTTGTTATTGCCTTTTGTGCTTTAATTGACTATTACATGTTTGGGCGTTCAATTCTACGATTCGGTGGTCAATGGCAACACCTGTCATGATCTGTGTATTCTGCATGGCGTTGCCTATTCCAACTTTTATGCAACAGCAACTAACTGAACATTATTATCCAACTCCATGGATCTGAGACAAGGTGGTTTTGGAATAGAGTGAAAAGAGTGGCATTATAAATCTTTTACAAGAATATGTAGTAAAATTAACAATTTCGTTATTTATAACAAAATGTGCATACTTTTTTTTTTCTTCACGAGAATATGCCATTTAATTGTCAACAAAGTTTCATTTTGCTACTTGAGTTCATTCTGATATTAAGCTGGAGAAGTTCTTCAAACTTGATAGTTTTCTTTCATAATGTCGTTAATATTAAACTTTACCTTGTAATTTTTCTTGGCTGTATAACAATTGGATATTGAAGCCTGTTGTATCCCAAACCAAACTCAATTTGCAGGACTATTTCTCAAAGTGGGGACCAAGTGGTGAGGTTGATTTGAAGTATGAGCTTGAGCATCTTATCATCTTGACAGCGAGTAGATGTCTCTTGGGGCGTGAAGTTCGGGACAAGCTCTTTGATGATGTCTCTGCATTGTTCCATGATCTTGATAATGGGATGCTTCCAATCAGTGTGCTCTTCCCATACCTGCCTATCCCAGCTCACAAGCGCCGTGATCAGGCACGCAAGAAGCTAGCTGAAATCTTTGCAACCATCATATCTTCTCGCAAGAGTGCCAGCAAATCAGAAGATGACATGCTGCAGTGCTTCATCGACTCAAAATACAAAGATGGTCGCCCAACAACTGAAGCTGAAGTGACTGGACTCCTCATTGCTGCTCTTTTTGCGGGTCAACACACAAGTTCAATTACCTCCACTTGGACTGGTGCATATCTGCTATGTAACAACCAGTACCTTTCAGCTGTGCAGGAGGAGCAGAAGCAGTTGATGGAAAAGCATGGGGACAGAGTTGATCACGATGTTTTGGCTGAAATGGATGTGTTGTATAGGTGCATCAAAGAAGCCTTGAGACTCCACCCTCCTCTGATCATGCTGCTGAGAAGTTCACACAGTGATTTTAGTGTCACAACCCGAGAGGGGAAAGAGTATGACATTCCCAAAGGTCATATAATTGCTACATCACCTGCTTTTGCTAACAGGCTAGATCACATTTTCAAGGACCCTGAAAAGTATGATCCCGATAGATTTTCTCTGGGGAGGGAAGAGGACAAGGTGGCTGGTGCATTCTCATACATTTCGTTTGGAGGGGGTAGACATGGATGCCTTGGGGAGCCATTTGCATATCTGCAGATTAAAGCAATATGGACTCATCTGCTGAGGAATTTTGAACTGGAGCTGGTGTCACCTTTTCCTGAGATCGACTGGAATGCCATGGTTGTGGGAGTGAAGGGAAAAGTGATGGTCCGATATAAACGGAAGGCGCTTTCAGTTAATCAATAGGACTAATGTTTCATTTTCATGCATGATTTCATTGTAAGCAGCTATTGTTAGTCTTTCCTGGTTCAGCTTCTGTCCAAGTTCATTGTTGATGTCTAGAATCTTTGATTTTGATCTTATTTTGTAATTTCGATAAGTGATTTTAACTTGTTTTGGTTTGTGTACTGGAGGCTATAGTAGTTACTTGGGTTCAAGTGAAATGGTTTAAGTAAAATCCTGCATGGGATATTTTGGGGCTGTATGAAGTATTCTGATCATAACTTCCTCAGTTTATGAAATTTGATCAAACTGGATCCATTTAAAACCTGGGGAATCTTTCTCCCTCTAAACAATTTTGACTAATATGTTCTTACTTAGAGGGTGTATCAGTTCATAACAATCAACCAACTCAAGTAGCTTGTTTAAAAAGATACAGGCTCATTTAAAAGCTGAGTTAAGGATTTACATTTTCCCTCATCACACACATGTAGACAGTTATTGGTTATCAATTCAATGTAATTCTCAATTTACTAAAAGAGTAGATTAGTAACACGGTAGAAGTTGAAGGCAGTGAATATTAGGACAGCAACCCCCACTATAGTAGAACTGCTTCTCCAAGGGTCTCTGAAGTAAACCCACCTCAATGTACCCATTGCCCATTTCCAATTATTGTTGTAGTGTTCGTTAACATCTTCCATGATTTGGTGGTAGCATGTTGAATTTGTCACCACATGTTTGGAAAGATCATTAACCAGATTTGCCAATTCTTGATCACTTCCCAGTTCATGTACAATAGTTTCTTTCTCGACCAGCAACTCTGCATCATCTTTGGTGTGAATAAGAGAGTCAATCAGTGAAACATAGTTGCAAATGTAAGGTTCCTCAGGATAGTGACACTGCTCAAAGGCTATTAGGTTCCTCAGAACACATTCTGTTGTGTGGTCTACTTTCAACTGGGGGATCAGAAACCGAGCTTTGAACAACTTGCAGCATGGCAAACAACCCAAACAAAGAAACCAGCTGAAGAATCGTTTTTTCTCGAACTTAACATTAAGTAAGCTTCCGTCATGAACCATGTCAAAGCTTATCCCAGCCTCATTCAACTTTGTTGCGGTCCTTAGTACACACTCTTTATGACTATAGTTTTTCTGACTGCTCAGGTTCTTAGGGAGATAGGCATTTCGAATTAGATCAGTGAAATGTAGTGATTTCTCCCACTTTCTTAGCTCAAACTTGTTTTCTGAAGATTGTTCATGAGGATAATAAGATCCAAAGTACTCATGAGCAAGGTTAATAAATCTGGTGTGGTTTTTGACATTGCTTGGGACAACTTTATCATATAGTTTTTCCAGCACTGTCATTGGAAGCTGGTTCTCAAGCAGCATCAAGTCACACTGGATACTTTTGCTAACACATCCTTGAGTTATTAGATAGTCCTCCTTATGTTCCCATTTTTTTGCTTCTCTCAGAAACAGCTCCATGATGAACACAGCATCCAACAACATTATCTCCACAAATTGCTCCCTGCTGATATCAGGGAATTTCTTTTGGTAACAACGTCGTAGGTTTTTCTCTTCTAGTTCTAGGAAGGCTTTGTAATGCTCTAAATCAAGCTTGCTCATTTGGCTTAGGCGTGCCCAAAAGAAATGAAAATATCTTTGTTTCTGCTCGTGCATTTCATTTAGTTGAGTGTTCTTATGGTGGACAGGACCAATTGAGACCAATAGAGGAGTGTAGGCCACATCTTTCACCTTCAAAAGACTAGTTGGTACCTTGTAGATACAGCATTCTGGCCAAATTGCAGGCTCAATCTCTTCTGGGATGTTAATTATGTGTTGGATGTTATGTTCAACAGCAGTCCCCATGACAACTCTTTTTTGTGGTTCTGTTGAGCAAACAACATATCAGCCATCAGACAAATCCTGTTTTCATTTTCAAAATTTCAAGATTTGGAAAATTTGTTTGTCTTGAACTCTTATTGTCTATTTTCAAAATAGCAAGCACCAAAAAGATTGAAGAATCTTCTAGAGACTTCCAGGCAACAAAGAAAAGGCTTATCTTCACAACAAGCTAAAGGGGTTCATAGTTTGGATTTCTACTGTTTACCTTTTCAAAACTTCTAAAAAATGATAAAAACTTCTTTCTTCAGTACACTTGCTATGTAGAGATATGACCATCAAAATTCCTACAAATTATCTACATCAAACCAAGATTTGGCATTCTTGGGAAATAAATATGCAAATCCATGCTATCAAGTATAGTAAAGATGTATTTTAATACAAAGAAGTAAATTGACATTTACACTGCAGACATGTCTCTTCAAAATAAGATAACTGACTTCGAAAAAGGAAAGGGCAGATTCCACTGATACACAAAGGATCCATCCATCTTCATGTACAGACATAAAGTGAAGATATTTTTTAACAAACAAATGACTTTTCCCCTTTGACTAAAAGCATTCTTGCTTTGTATAAGATAAAGTTAGAATTTTTAAATATCAACTACAAACAGAAGAAAGACTAGAACACAGAGGGAAAGATAATCATTGTAAGGTGACATTGGCAACATCTCAAACAAATAAAACAAAACAACCAAAATGAAAAACCAGAGGTAGAACAGAAAAAAGGGGGGTGGGGGAGAGAAGAGCACAGAAACTAGAGTAGACTTTTCATCACAAAAGATCATCACAGTTACAGAGTGAAAAACTGATGACTCCATAAATAATGGCCTAAACCACAATTAGTGATTGAAAAAATTTAACTACTACAAGGATCCAGTTGGGTATTATCTTATCACAAATTTATCTTATCACAAACTTGTGTTAACTACAACGCACATTGTATGAACCTGAAAGACTGTTTCTTCTTCTAACAATTTCTCAGGTCCAAGCTCCTTGATCTTCACTTCTAAACTCTATCTTTTCTCAGTCTCTTTCTGGTGTGTGCTTGAACTTTAGGGTGCCCTTTGTAGATGTAGTAAGAGAAAAACCAACTAGTTAAAGAAAAAAATTCTTCACTAGAACAGAAGTGATTACTGATGTTCAAGTTTTGTTTGTTAATGCTTGTCAGTTCTAATGATAAAAATGGATTGTTTGAAGGCTGGAAATAGTTGGCATTCACGAAATATGTACTACTTTGTCAGAGTATGATAAATAGTTAATTCAATGATCAATTATTCAATGGACATTGAAGGTCCAAGAAATTAATTGCATGAAAATATTGGTAGCTCAGATTTTTAATTCTTTTTTTTTTTGGTGCACGAAATGAGTTCTATAACACTCAGGTAGGTGAGTGAGTAATAATGTGTTTGCTTCTGCTTTTTCAGTATCATTAATCTTCCTAAACTGCATTATTTTCAAAAATAAAGAACTTTTTAATTAATTAGTGTAGTCACTTCAATTTAGATTAATTCTAATTTAGATCTCTAAAATTAAAAAAAAAATAGTTCTTAAAAATGACTAATATTTTTTAAATTGCTTTAGTCCCTTTAAATCTGTGTTTAAGGATAAAAAGTAATTTAATCTAATAATAAATCATTACTATTTTATACTTATTTAATAAATTTCTATTATACTTAAAATCGTCGATGACTAATTTTTCTAACTTTATAACTATACAAATTTAATTATAATTTTTTAAAACATACATATTTATTTAGTTTTTATATAATTTATAAAATTATCAATTAATTTGAAGTTTGAAAAAATAGCACATGTAAGAAAATGTTTTACAACTCTCGTAGAACAATTATTGTTTTAACATGCTCTAATCCGATATGAAAAAAATTATATTTCTATTTATTTATTTATTTATTTATCATTTTACAATTCTTAAATAATATTAATTATTACTTCGCTATATTCTTATTTCAAAGAGAGAAAAATAACACAAAATGTTCCAATACTAAGGAAAACTATAAAAGGCCGTAAATCAATATTATTATAATTTACTACAGATTATAATATTAACAAAATAGTATAATTTATTTTTGTAATTTATGTTCATAAACCATTATTAATAAAAAAAACGAAGGAAATATCATTGCACCTGTCTAACAAAACAGTTTCACATAATAGTTTTTTCTAATTAATAATGAAAACATATTTTTTAATATGTATTTTAGAATGTGTTATTATTATTTTTAAATAGTAACTTGTTCTAATAAATATAGCACTTGATATTAGTTTCTCTCTCTCTCTCTCTCTCTCTCTCTCTCTCTCTCTATATATATATATATATATATATATTTAATTAATATAAATAGTATAGATAAATTTAGAAAACACTTGGTAAAAAAGGACTTTATGTCTCTATATTAAAAATACAAAAATAAAATTGTGCTCTTTGAGTGATTTGAGGGTAATATTATATTATTGAAGAAAGATAAAAATACGTTACAAAGAAATATGTTATAGTGTAAAATTTGTAAAAACTAAAATCTTATATCATTATTTAAAGATTAAATTAACCTTTAGATTTATGAATTATTTAATAAATTTTAGTTAAGTGTCTAAATGATTATTTTTAATTGGATTTAACTACGGTTACTTATTTATTATGCATATTAACATAACATTCAATTTAAAATTTTATATTTAAATTATTTTCATATTATATTTAAGTAATACAACATTAATAATGTAGTCCTACAAAATTTGATAAAGTTTACCAATATATTCTATTGAATACAGGTGAAATTTCACTAGATAATCTTTTCTTTAATTAATGAGCATCCATGATATGAAAGATATTTTCCTTCACATATTATCTAAAAAATATGTACTTAATTATACAATTTCTTTACAACATGTACATTTGTTTCATCCCATAAAAATTTAATAATTAAAATCATAAAATTAAATGTAAAAGAGATTAAGAGATTTTTCATTCCATTTTTTTATATACAAAATTCGACTCCTTCCAATAATATTAAATTTAGTTAAAGAAAATGTGGTTGATATGAATAATTTATAAGAAAGAGTCTCCATCATTTTTTATTTTTCAAAAATATATATTGATTGGCATAAAAAAATTGGGATTAATAATGGATAACTTCAATATATTAATACATAAAATGTTAATGGTGGCACTTGTTTAAAAATTTCAACCACACGTTTAATCAACTTTGGGAAAGTGACGTACAACAACGTAAAAGCATAACCATTATTTTATGTACCATCAATGTCTAAGATTGTTATTGGTAGAGATTTTTATAGAAAGAAGGAGGAATCAAATGAATATTTGATATTTTTGTGATTTAATTGAATATTGATATTTTTTATCGTTAAAGATTTGTTTTTATCAAGATAAAAGTATATTAACATGAAAATGTTAAATATTGAGAATGATTTTTTTTTTGTCAAAATAAATAGAGAGAGAGGATATTTATCTAATGTCAATAATTGATGGAGTTAGTACGTAAAACAAGAAGTTGTAACTTTTAATAGATATTACTACAATAAAATAATTAAATAAAGATTAGTTTTAGAAAAAAAATTTAATTGATATATTGATTAAATTAGATAATACTTTAGAGATTAAAAAATTATTAATATCTAAATTAGTTTCTATTATTGCTAAAAAAAATTTAAATTGATATTTAATTAAGTATAAAAGTTTTAACTACCAACTTTAGAATCTAAATAATTGGTAGCTATAAAACCTTTGTAACTAATTAGATACTAATTTAAAAATTATTTATTAATAATAAAAATTAATTTAGATACTAATAATTTTTTAGTTTCTAAAATAATATCTAATTTAGTTAATATAACATTTAATTATTTTTAATCTCTATATTAATTTTTATTTAATGATTTTCTAGTAGTGTATGTCATTCTACACAAGATGTCACACACATAATTATGCAAATGTGATCTAGTTGAATATCTCGTGTCTATTAAAAATAAAAATATTTTATAATATATAAATAGATACAATTTAATTAATTTTATAAGATTAATTTATATTTAAACTCACGTGTTTCACAATTTAATGTGAAGTCTAGTAAGATATCTATGGGAGAATGTTATCTTAGAAACCTAGTAGTATTTATAAGATGCACTATGCAACCTACCTCAAATCTCTCAAATGAGAAATTATGAATGCAACCTACCATAGAAAGAGATTTTTCTTATGGTTATGATAAGAATTTTTGGAGTTTGAGAATGCTGATATGAGATATTGAGTAGTTTTTTAAAATTGATAAGAAAACTAATCAATGATATCCACTAAGAGTACTTCACAATAAACAACTACTTATTATTAAATCTCTTGATACAAACTTATATATTATCAATTACCAATTTAATTAATAATTAATTTAATTTAAAGTAATTAATAGTTAAATATTTGATAATTAATGTTTTTTTTTTATAAAGTTTTCGTGTTAGGCATCACTATGCAACTTGACATCTCAGCTAAGCTGACACCTCAAGTAACAACAATCATCTGTCATCACATGAAAAAAAAATATTATTAAAAAAGAAAAAAGAAAGAAAATACAAAAATATGGGGGGACTAGACCAAAACCCATATGTTAACACAAACGATACATAGGTAGATTATACCTATTCAT
>Ga0123342_1007732_pt1 | contig 14035 bp, 10 predicted proteins | sample Turbeawhitnodule_FD_89960 | JGI IMG/M metagenome (GOLD analysis project Ga0123342, IMG submission 89960) | Root nodule microbial communities of legume samples collected from Mexico - Turtle bean Mexico white nodule | ecosystem: Host-associated > Plants > Roots > Nodule | place: Mexico: Nepantla...
AACAAATATAAAAAAAAAAAAAAAAAAAAAAAAAAAAAAAAAAAAAAAAAAAAAAAAAAAAAAAAAAAAAAAAAAAAAAAAAAGATAGTGAAAATCCGAAAAAAAAGAAGATAGTGAAAATCCAAAAAAGAAGATGAAAGATTTAATTTTTTCCAAAAATCTCAAAAAACTTAATAAAAAGAACAAAACGGACAGTCACAGAGACCATGAATTTGCCTATAAAAGTCAAGAACGCCGTGGAGAAGAATGCAGTGGGGAGAATAGAAAAGTCATGAACATTTTAACTTCATATTTTGATTTTTGATTTAAAAATATATCATATTTTATCTATTATGTATCTTAATATTCATAATAAGATTTGATTCACAATTCAAAAAAATCGAAAATCGAAAAATGATTCACGATTCGAATCTCGATTCTATAACCATGTAAATAACAATTTTTTTTTTTGCAGAAGAGGCAAGGGCAAGCTAATTCTCAGAGCAGGAGTGAGAAGTTTAACCCTCATCCTGAAGAAGTTGCTTCTGGATTTCCCATTGATCCCCCTAGACCATCACAAGCTGCAGCAGTAAGTGTGGATCCCCCTGTTCATCAACATAAAAGAGCCTCCCATTCAGGTCCACTGACTCACCGTGCAGCATGGGCAAAAGCTGGCAAGAACCAGGACGATGCTCCCAAGATTTCAATGGGAGGAGACTTATCAACAATATCAGGCTTAGTTGCGGCAAGGAGGAGTATGTTGTCTGATGATCGCAGAGAAAGGTCTGGATCATCACAAGCAGAGGCTCAAAAACTGATAAGCAGGTTCCCAGGATCCTTCAAGGAGGCCTCTGAGTCAATGTTGCAACAGGATCAGAAGCATCATGCACATGCTCCTCAAAAGGAAGAAGGAAGAGCCAGCAGCAACAAAGACTCAAGTCTTGTAAGTAGTTTCATTTCTTCCTTCCTTCCCTTTCCATCTTGATTTTTTGTCTTGAGTGGTTATGTCCACTTGGATACATGGTTAATTATGTGTAAATATGATTTACTTTTTCTCACAAGTGCTTAAGAATAAATACACGTAATTATAGTGACATGAGTTTATTGAAATGCTAATGGTGGTTAACTTTGCCTCGCAAGTGGTTAGTAGAATCAAGTTATTGAGTGTCACATGTGGTTAACTACATGTGTAAATGGGTGGAATTTGCCTTACTAGTGGTTGAGATCAAATAAATGTGATTGTATATAATCATTGATGTGGTTAATAACATAACAACACTATTGAAATGTTTATCTGTAGTTAACTTCTTCTTGCCATCATCTATTTCTATCTTGATATTCACATCTTGATTCTAGTTTTGTCTAAATGTTATGCTTGCATTATCTTATCACAATCCTGCAGGTTGGTTATGGCTCCAAGGGTCATAAAATTCATTATTCTGGCCCTCTGCTAGTTCCATCAAGCAACATGGATCAGATGTTGAAGGACCATGACCGCCAAATCCAAGAGGCGGTTCGAAGATCAAGATTAGACAAGGCAAAGATGAGAAGACTCCAAGCTGAGGGAAACCAGATAACCAATTCATTATTTGTTTCTGGTCGTTGAGTGTAGAACCTGATGCTGCAAAGCATCTAAGCATCATTTTAAGAATATTTGATTCTTTTTTTTGCCCCTTTTTTTTCTTCTTTTCTATTTTTCCTGTACAGGGAGTTAGTATCCCTCAATGCCCTTCTGTGGCCATGTTAGGTAACTCTAGCTCAGAACTCTTCCCTCCACTTTGTCACATCCCCATGTATTTTCCTTCCACTTACAATCATTATATGGCCATTCTTGCAAAGCTTATCAACATAAGCTGTAGTAGAATATTGGGAAACCTTGTCTTACTTGTGTTTAACTTACGATAGAGTAATTATCACTGTTGTTAAGTTGTTAAGATGGCTATGCATTTATGTATATATATATATATCTGTATTCTGTGTCACATGCCCTTCTCTCAAGGATGCATCATTTTGGTACATGATTGCATAATATATATTATAAATGCAATTAACAGAATTCCAAGCCTTTTATGGTGGCAATAATTTTTGGACATACTAAAAAGAGATGTTGTTGCCGAAAAGGAATCTGGGTATAACTAGGTGTCTACATGAACTCAGTCTATTACTTAACATAGATCTATATTTTGAAGAACTTCAAACATTTTTTTGGCTGATTAGACCTGGTAGAATGAATTAATTACCCACAATTTTTTTTCTCATCAACACACTTTAGGGGATTACTGCACATGTTCAATCTGCAATTCCAAAACTAATATGTTGCATGCAAATACCGAAAGTATCTTTAGTGATATTAATGAATATATGTTTTAGTACATTCTTTCTAATACTCTTTATTATTGTTTGGATTTTATTTAAAATTACAAAATAACGGTGAGATCCATTAAATAAGAAACTAGGTCGCTAATTTTTTTGTCTTTTAACAAATATTAGTTAATAAATAAATTGTTTCTAATTAAATCTCAAAAAAATTATTGTCCAAGAGTGTTACTAACATTTTTTTAGATAAATTAGTTACTTATCTCAACACTCATTCCTCCAAATTAAAAGCGTTTTCTTTGTAAGCCCTGATTTAAAACATTGCATATAATGGGTGTTTCTTCCTCCACCCCATCAAAGTTCTTCCTACACCCCCTCAAATAAGTGAAAATGTCCCATCTAATTCTATCTTAGTTCGAAAAGTTCTTTAGAATATATTCTGAAAAAGTTATTCTAGAAAACACATTCTGGAACGTGTTATATACGTTTCGAAAAGTTTATTCTGAAAATATTTTTTCAGAAAATGTTTTCCAGAAATTTTGTTTCTTTCCAGAAAACGTTTTCTAGAACACATTTCATAAATTCTGAAGAGGGTGTTCCGAAAAAGTAGTCCGGAAGTCATTTAAAAAAAAGGTAAAATAGTCTTTTTGAAAATTGATGAGGTGTAGGAAGAGTTTTGATAGGGTGCAAGAAGAAACACCATGCATTTAGTTTATCAGCAGATTATACATGGCAAATGCTCCCTGCACCCAACACTTTTCAACACTTTTGAACCTGCACCCAACATAATTTCAAAAATTCCGAAAATATCCTTTATTCCGGAAATAAAAATCTGAAATTGAAAATAATGCATTCCAGAAAAATAAATCTGGAAGAGATTTTTGTGTTTCAGATATAAAAATTCGGAAAAAGAAAATCAAAATCCCATTCCGGATAAAAAAATCCAGAACTGAAAATAATACATTCCGAAAAAAATTATCCGAAAGAGATTATTGTTTTATGGAAAAAGGGGTCCGAAATGTAATTTTATATGTACCCTATTTTTTTAAGGGTATTTTCGGTTTTTCCCTGTGATTGGGTGTAGTGATATGGTGCAGGAAGCAATTGCCATTATACATTTGGGTTAAGAGCCATCATATTCAGGTTCAGTGCAAAAATAAAAGGCACATTCTCCCTACACCTCTATACCTTCTCCCTTATCTCCATAATTTTTAATTTCAACACCACCTTTTTAGTATATGTTAGGGTTTTGTTTTGGTGGAGAGTGTGGTAACTTCTTCTTCATGTTCATGTGGTCTTGGGTGCTTGTGGTGGTTGCTGGTGGTGGACGTTGGAGGTTAAGATCAATTTTGTGGTGTTTTTAACATTCGTTTTATGTTCACTTATTTTTTTGGTGTATACTAGATTGTAAAATCCGTAACACCCCTTACTATAATATGTATTTCGAATTGTACAATCTAAAAGGTAATTCTGGATTTAGAAATATCTTTCGGATTATACAATCCAAAATACATTTTAAAATTATATTTTGGATTGTACATATAAAATATATTTTAAAATTATATTATGGATTTTCAGATTGTACAATTTAGAATGTAATTAAATTTGTAATGCATTATGGATTTTACAATCTAGAAAGTACTTCCGAATTGAGAAATACCTCACCCTCCTATAGTCTCATATCGACATGATTGGCAAAACTAACTAGGAGAGACCAGTCTCAACATCCTCCAAAAAATCTTTCACGCTGATAATATAGTTGTTCTGCATCATTCATATGACGACCAGTGTGATCTCTACATCTTGACGACGATCTCCTCTACAAATTGATGTCGTAGGCCTCTCTCTACCGCTAGGTTGTGGTCCACCACCTAGTCTTAGTCATAGATTTCTAAAAAAACCATAAGCAAAATAAAATATTTCAATTATGCTGACAAATTCTCTGCAAAATTTCAAAAAAATATATAACATAAATTAAAAATATATTTTTTTAAAAAATGAATCTGGAAGCAATAAAACAAAGAAAAAAAATATCATGTGCAAGAAATGGGTGTAACAAATGGAGTCCAAAACAATTTGTTTTACCTTCGCGTTGTTATAAAGAATGCAACTGCTCAAGCCTCTTCAACTCCTTTCAAATATGTTGGATCAACCAATAACCACAAAAATACATTAATTGAAAAATGCCTCTCTTAACTTTAATCATTTCAGAAAGGAAAATTTTTAAAAACTGAAATGAGTTTTTCCATAAATTAAAATGATGAATTTTGTAAAAATTATTTTCTACAATTTCTCTGCTTTTTAATTTGTTATAAATTAATTTTAATTTATATATAATTCATATTTTTTCCTACAAGTGTTTTATGAAAAGATTGTCTAAATAATCTAAATCATGTTTATGATATAACCTATATGAAATTCAGAATATCACTAAAATGAAAGGGACTTGAGTTATCATTTCCTTCCACAAACAAAAAGCACAACATGCAAGATTGAAATTAAACTAAAATCTCAACCATATTTGTATAATGATAAATTTAAACACAATGTTATTGATACTTTTAGTAGTTCTCTCTAACAATAAATTAGAGTTTTAATTTATACGTATATATGCTGATATTTTGAATATAAATATTGATAACAGGAATTTGGAAACCGAAAGTGATTGAGAAAAACTTATAAATATTGCATTAAGTGATGCAATGAAGGAGAAAATGGTTGAATCCAAAGTTAGAGACGATTGAAGAGAGACAAATTATTGATGTGGTGTGGGACTGTCTGCATTCATGGCGAATATAAGAAATTGTGGTGCCATTTCAAAGATCAATGGGTACACATTAATTCACTTGGTTCTCCAATATTAATAAAAATTAAAACTGCTATATTACTGTGGTCACTAACTTTTTGTTTTTATCTTCCTTATAATAAATGAACACTCATAATTTTTCTATTATAAATTATATTTTTTGAGGGATATGTAAGAAAAATATGTAACGGTGTCAAAAGTTCGTTAAATTATTTATCAGAAAATAAATCAATATTTAACTAAGCCTCATAAATTAATTATATATTCTATATTGTAATTTAACCTTATCTTTATTTTATGTTATTCTCCTCCAACATTATCAAACATCACAAGTTTTCAGGACACACTTTTGATAAATTATCCCAAATATAAGATAATTTTTTCTTTTTCGTTTGGGGTGGTAGCCTTCTCTCACTCAATTGGGTGTGTCTTCTTTTTTTCAAATATCCATTTAGATAGCAAAAAAAATTCAAAACTTTTTTTTTCATAAATAAGACCCAACAACATTTAATTTTCTAATTTATATATGGGTTCAGTATGATAATGAGATTCTCCATATGCCTTTACTGTTTATGTGAATGCATTTCTTGATCTTTCACTTTCTTGCATTAATTTTTGAAAATTTTGACTTTTGTAATACATTTATCGACTTTGGTACCTTTGTGTCCACATTTTTTTCAGGTGATAAACTAAAGATTTTTCTTTCCATTCATTTTTAAATGTTTTTTGGATAAAAAATGTAATCATTTTTTTGTACTTCAAAAAATATTTATAAAATCTTCTATTTTATCTTTTTCATTACTACATTATAATGAACGTGTGTATATATATAAACTAATTAAAGATTAGATAAAAAAAGGTATAAATGATAAAAGGGCACATAATGTTTTTTTTTAAAAATTATAAAAATATTTTGCCTTTATTAATGGTTAGTTGTATATATATTTCAGCCCACTAATTGCTTTTGTTTTTATATAACTTGATATGAATTGAATCAGTACAAAATTGATAAAGAGTTAATTAAGTTAAACTGAAGATCATGTTACACATGTCAAGTCATTGTTCAAAATTGAGAGGCTCTGTACGGCTAGAAGTGGAGATTCTCACGTGCATGGATGGTGGAAAATGTTTGGAACATTGCCCTAAGCACATGTTTATGGTCTTTTTGTGGCCCACACTACAAGAAATCAAGAACCCTAACTTTTAATTTCCAGAGTCAGACATAAACATTTGAAGAAAAGTCACCTTCTCTTTTCCTTCACCAAACTTTCTACCTATTTCTTCTTTGTGGACCTTTCGATCAATTAATATCAAATAAGTAATGCTGATCACACGATACTTTCATTAGAAATTTGTTGTCTTAACTTTCATTTCTACATGTTGATCAACCTTGGTATTGCAGAAACATATAAAGACTCTGATTTTATATAATGATCAAAGTTTAGACTTATATTATCAATAAGTTTGTACTAGGTGTGTGTTTGAACGTACGATGAATCAGATTAAAAAATCATAGTTTATTTTACATGAGTACCATGTTTTTTTGGTGACTATAAATATAAAAAAGTGTCCATTGTGTTTGGAATATGATGATTGTTTCCCATTTATTTTTCACATGCCACTAAGTGAATTTGGTTTGGAAGACATGTTACTTTTGGCTTAATATATATGAAAAACTTGCTTTCGCAATATGTTGTTGACCCTATATTTGGCAACATGTTATATATATATATATATATATATATATATAAGTATGAGTTTTTCTTTAAAAAAGAAAATAATGTTTATTGTATAAACATATAAATAGAAAAGTCCAATAAGTAAAACAAAGAAAGCCTAACTTTTTTAATTTTGAAATTTAATATAATAACTCTAAAGAACATATTTTAATGAAGGGTCAAATCCGACTTATATAAATTGACTCATTATGAATTGAGTTAAAAATAAGTTAATTTAATGTAGTTTATTTTATATTGATATACATTTTTTTGTAATTCAACTCGATCCACTTAAATATATTTTTCTCTCAACTTATTTAATATAATTCTATTAAAAAAAAGTGATTAACTCGATCTATCTATTTACAATAATATAATTAATGTGTTCACCTATTTTACAAAGTATTAACCATAATTTGAAAATACTATTATAAAAGCAGTAAACACAAATTAAAATATTAATTTATATAGTTAGATAAACAAATAAATTAAGTATCTCAAAAATTTAAACACAATCAAACAAAACTTAAGTATAAAAAAATATTAACCTACATAGTTAATTATAATTAAAAAAAGATAAATGATGGTTATTGGTGAGTTACAACTTACAATCAACCCATCTCTAATCTAACTCGAATCCCTCTAACCCATTATTTATGTGAATTAAGTTATTCATATTTTAAAAAAAATATAAAATTTCCACCTTTACGCGAACTGAGTGGACTCCCAATAAATAAATATATTAAGAAAGCAATAAAGCAAAAATCGCCTAACTCTTTGACTTTAAAGCTCAATATAATATTTTCTAAAGGTTTCACTACATAAATAATACTCTAAGTCGAGCATAATATAACCAATGATTTTTTTTGGAGTTCGTAATAGACTTTAAGACTTGCCATAGTGGCGTATTTTACGGAGTGAATAATAGTTATTCACCACTTTCAAATAGAAGAAGAAAAGAGACCAATATTCAATGTTTTATTTTATTTTAATATAGTTCATAATCTTATAGACAGTTTAAAAAAAAGACAATAGTGATTTTCTTAAGAACATGTACATAATTGTCGTCAAGTTAAAACGGTTTAAATATGTCCTTTTAATTCTTTAGATAACGATATCTCTCAAATGAATTTTTTTCTTTTCAAAATTGAATAAAATCTAACGTTAATCCTTAAAATACTAATGTAACTAAATTTTAATCCAAACCCAAAACTCCTAAAAATTTATTTAATCTCTCAAATTTAGTGTTTAAGAATTAAAACAATATTATTTTTAATTTTAGAAAAACTTAATTAAAGCAATAAAAAAATAATAACTCCATCCATAATGTGTTGGATCCCACCCAGGCCCTCACAAAAAGAGGATAAGTTTCAAGAATCCAAAATTGTTGACAAGTTGGTGTACATTGTGTTCCAAAGAAGGTTGAAGAAAAGCTTGAAAGAAAAGATATGTGTGTTAAAAAAGGAAGAGATAAGAGTCACACTTTAAGGACACGTGGAAGGAAAAGAATGAAAAAAAGGAGAAGCAATAAGAACAGGTAGATGCATTTATTAGATAGGTTGTGTTGTCTGTTACATCCTCAAATCTAATGTTGTGGTCGAAATCAAAACATGAGGCCCTTTCCTTTCCACGCTCACACACACCATTGTACCCAACACAATTTCCAATCTCTCCCTCTCTCTCACCTTCATCAAACATTATTTTTTTTTCTACTTCTTTTGGATTGTGCAACGGAAAGATGGGAGGATAGAAACTAGAAAAAAAAAAAGGAATGTAAGTGGTTTTCATGGAGAGAGATGAGAAATTTTTTGGAGAATTGATCATCGATCGTATATAACAACATAATCAATTATATTGATTAAATGAATTTCATTTGAAATATTTTTTGTGGGAACATAAATTATGGCATTTCATATTTTTAAGACGAAGGAAAGAGATAAATGATTGTAATTATGAGTTTGATTGCATATTTCAACTGTGAGAGAAATATGATAAGAAGGAGATGAAGAGTTTTAATGAGTTTACTAAAACATGAAAGTGGATGATCTATCTCTAGTGGGTGGATCTTTAGATGGTACAGATAAAATGGCAGGACAAAAAGCAGAATTGATAGGATGCTAATATCATCTAAATGGTTGGAATGATAGTATGCAATTCATTTTAAATACCAATATTTATCACCATTGTAGCATCAAGGTCAAAAGTTCAACACAGGAGACCGAAACCTTTTAGAGCGTTGGATTCATGATTTGCATATAAAAAGTTCAATTATTTTGTAAAGGAGGCTTGGTAAGTTAGTTAAGTGGAAGGTAAGGGGATATGTCTTGAAAGAAAAGTTGAGAGGTCTAAAAACCCATGCTTAAATAGTGGAATGAAAGCCAATTATAAACTAAAAAAATTGTTACAAAAATTAATGAACTTGAAAAATAGGAGGAAAAGACTTTGTTGATGGTATCTGTAAGGGAAAACGTATGAGTTCAAGTCTTATATAGGTCCTTTTGTAAGGACATTTTTGGCACCCACCATAAGGTCGTGTAGGATTTTGTACCATGGTAGCCACAAGAGGGAGAGCAAGTTCAGGGATACCCTAGTTGGAGAGGACAAGAGAGAACTATGGTAATCCAATGTTATTGCTGAATGAACTCCGATTGGAGTTGGAAACCTTGAAAAGGAAGAGTACAAGGAAATAGAGGCATTATAGGCCTAGAATATCCGTATGAAACAAAGATTAAAAATTGAAGAGATATCCATCGAATCTGCGCCGACTAGTTTAGTAGGAATAAACAAGCAAACACCCTATAAGAGCCATAATGAAAGTTTTGGAGCTACATAAGAGGAGTCGGTTTGCTTGTGAGTGCTTCTAGTGACATCATCAATTAACCTTTCACATATCCGATAATGAATACCTTCTTGTCGGCTAATTGGAAATGCCCCTCATTGGCAAAGTATGATGGCTCCACGAACCCTGATGAACACCTAACTATCTATGTTACACAAGTTAGCCTATACACCTCAGATGATGCAATTTAGTGTCGAGTGTTCCCAACCTCATTGAAAGGGATGAAATTGAGTTAGTTCACCCGATTACCCCTCATTGAATAAATTATTTCGAGATGTTGAATACCAAGTTCGGGTCTCAATTTGCTACGAGCCATTCACACCATCTTACTTTTATAACTCTAGTCATCATTCTTTCCTTTATAATCGTGGTTGTAAGACTCTTATTGATAGGGTTTCTTGAAGAGTTGGGTGTGTTGAAATAGGGTTTTTCAGCTAGGCGTGCCTTGTTCTTGTAGAGTTCAAGAACATTAGGTTTTGTAATTGGTGTGTTCTGTTTTTAGTGGATTTCACCTTGGAAAAGGTGAGACTGGATGTAACTCATTTGAGTGAACCAGTATAGTCTTGTGGTGTTCAATCTCTCTTAATCTCTACACTCAATTACTATTGCGCATGCTGATCTGTCTGAAAATAAACCTGTTCAATTAAAATTGAATCTGTTCTTTCTGGGTCTGTTCATACTGTTCTTGATTTCTGATAAATCAATCTGAATAACTTGTTGAAATATGAGTAACTAATTTGAATATAATTGAAGCCCAATGTTTGCAAAAACCAAGCATATCAATTAGCACGAATCATTCAAAGGTGTTGTGTGGTTTGACATTCATAAATTGTCTTTGGATTCAACTATCTGTTTTTCATCTTTGCATATCAAGGTGATTCTTTGCTCTCTGTTACAATCACTTAATACCTTAAAATCAGATAACTGGAATACTGTCTTGATGAAGTAAGCAGAAAAATAAATCTGTTCTTTCCAAAATAAATCGATTCTTTTCCTCTGTTTTGTAAAAACACTGAATCTGTGTGAGAATTTTAAAAACTCAATTCACCCTCCCTCTTGAACTTTGTCACTATTGAACCCAACAATTGGTATCAAGAGGTAGAACTTGTATTTTTCTCAGGTTTGTGTGCAATATGTTTGAGTTTAAAGTGCTTTTTGCTGAGGGTTCGTCTATTAATAGATCCCCTACGTTTAGTGGGATAAATTATGCATTATGGAAAATAAGAATGAAAATTTTCATGGAATCTATTGACTCGTGTATTTGGGAGGTTGTGGTCCATGGACCTTTTGTGCCAATGCAGGTTGTCAAAGATGAAACAGTGGCGAAACCAAGATCTGAATGGAATGAGAGTGAAAAGAAAAAGGCTCAATATGATCTAGTAGCTAAGAACATTATAACTTCTGCATTGACAATGAATGAATTCTTCAAAATATCTCAGTGCAATTCGGATAAGGAGATGTGGGAAGTTTTGAAAGTTACTCATGAAGGCACGGATGATGTGAAGAGATCAAGAAAACACTCACTCATTCAAGAATATGAACTTTTCAGGATGCAACCTGAAGAAAACATTGCTGATGTACAAAAGAGGTTTACCCACATTGTAAATCATCTTACTGGACTGGGAAAGGTGTTTGACAAAGAAGATCTCAATATAAAGGTGTTGAAGTGTCTTGATAGGAGCTAGCAACCCAAAGTGTTTGCTATATCACAAAGCAGAGATCTGTCAAAGCTGTCCACTGCTGCACTGTTTAGAAAATTAATGGAGCATGAGCTAGAGCTCAAAAGGCTTAAAGAGCAAGAGACAATGGAGAGAAAAACTAAAGGACTTGCATTGAAAACAAGTATACAGAATGATAACAGTGAGGAACCAAAGAATGTTGAACATGATGAAACATTAAGTCTACTTACAAGAAAGTTCAGCAGATTTCTAAAGAAGAAAGGCAGAGACATGACTCAACAAAAAAGGAGGTATCCTAAACCGAATGAATCTACTTCTTCTAACTACACTTGCTTTGGTTGTGGTAAAACAGGTCACATAAAGATGGATTGTCCAAACAATCAAACAAAAGAAAAACCAGCCAGCAAGAAGGTTGAAAGAAGTAAGGGGAGAAGAGCCTATATCTCTTGGGAAGAGAATGAAGTGTCTTCAACAAGCAGCTCCTCAACAGAAAGTGAAGAAACAAACCTATGTTTCATGATGAATGGTGAGGTTCAATATCTGATTCGGTTAATGATTTCTCTATGGAATTTGACAATTATGATCAATTGCTAGTTGCCTTCAAAGAAATTCATGATGAGGGAAATAGGCTGGCTGTTATATGTACTAAATTGCAAAATGCAAATAATGTTCTTGCACCTTAGGTAAAATCTCTTGAGGAGGAACTGCATAAAGCTAAAACTGATCTTGTAAGTCTTGAATTGACATGTTTGCATGCTTTTATAAAGACTTGTGAAAATTGTAAAAAGCTGGAAAAACAAGTTGAGTATTTGCTGAAAACTTTATCTAATTTCACTAAGGGAAGAGATAATCTTGAGACTCTTTTAGGGTCACAAAATGCTGTTTTCAACAAAAATGGAATTGGTTATAATCTTGGAAAGAAAAACAATGTTAAAAAGTTGTCAAGTTTCTTTGTTCCTTCAAAAACAAGTTTTTCCTCTTTTAGCAGTGGTAAAAAGGTATATCCTGTTACTTGTTTTTATTGTATGAAATCTGGTCATACTTTGAGAACATACATTGTTAGAAAATACCTTGTTCCTAAAAGATTGGCCAAATAGCTTTCAAAGGAAAGGTATTAATCACTGCTGGACCATAGACTAAAAAGGGTACCATGTGTATTATTTTTGTTTTGCTTTGCAGAAAAGCAGCAAGAGAAACCAATGGTATTTGGACAGTGGATGTTCAAAGCATATGACTGGTGACCTAACTAAGTTTACTAGTCTAAAACTCAAGGCAGAGGGACATGTCACTTATGGAGACAATAACCGTGGAAGAATCTTAGGGAGAAGAACTGTTGGAACTGGAAGTTCAACCACCATTGAAAATGTTTTATATGTGGAAGGACTAAGGCACAATCTTCTAAGTATCAGTCAATTGTGTGAAAAAGGGTATAAGGTAAATTTCAAATCAAATGGGTGCACAATCTCACATGATTCTTTTGGTAAGGTTCTGTTTACAGGTAAAAGAGTAAACAATATATATCTGTTGGATATCTTGGAAAATGATTCTGAAAATGAATGCCTTTTGTCAAAAAGTGATGAGTCTTGGTTGTGGTATAAAAGGTTAGCTCACATTCATACAAATCATTTGAATAAATTGAAATCCAAGGATCTTGTTTCTGGTTTGCCTAATATCAAATTTTAGGATAATAGACTATGTGATGCATGTGTGAAAGGTAAGCAAATCAAAACTTCTTTTAAATCAAAAGATATGGTATCTACTAAGAAACCCTTGGATGTGTTGCATATGAACTTGTTTGGACCTTCTAGAATTGCTAGTCTTGCTGGAAATCTCTATGCATTGGTGATTGTTGATGATTATTCTAGATATACACAAACTCTCTTTCTTGCTTATAAAAATGATGCTTATATGGCTTTTAAGAAATTGGCAAAAGTTTTGCAAAATGAAAATGTATGCTGTGTAAAATCTATTCGTAGTGATCATGAGGGTGAGTTTCAAAATGCTAAGTTTGAAAGGTTTTGTGAAAAACATGGATATCACATAGTTTTTCAGCCCCTAGGACTCCCCAACAGAATGATGTTGTTGAGAGGAAAAATAGATCACTAGAAGAACTTGCTAGGACTATGTTGAATGAATCTAAGCGACCTAAATATTTCTGATAAGATGCAGTTTATACTGTTGCTTATGTGCTAAATAGAACTCTAATTAGGCCTATCCTTAAGAAAAGACCTTATGAGTTGTATAGGGGTAGAAATCCTAGTGTAAGTCATCTTAGAGTGTTTGGATGTAAGTGCTTTATTTTGGATAAAGTCTGATGAAGGTATTCATATTGGCTATGCTTTGAATGGACATGCTTATCGAGTTTTTTATAAAAGGTTGCTAACTGTGGAAGAATCTATGCATGTAGTGTTTGATGAATCTGACAATTACATGCCAAAACCTGTTTCAGATGACTTAGAATGTGATGATTTAGGAACTGTTCTGCATAAAAATGATATGATTAATATAGATGCAAATGACTCACATGCTGTTAAAGAACCTGTTGTTTCTGCAGAATTACCAAAAGAATAGAAGACCCCAATGTTGAACCTTGTGATGTTCAATGTTTTGAAGAATCCAAATCCTTTGAAGGATGTTGAAGCCTCTGCTTTGCTTGATGTTGCTGTGCTTGTTTAAGCTTTGTTCTGGGGTAGTTTAT
>Ga0123342_1007733_pt1 | contig 14034 bp, 4 predicted proteins | sample Turbeawhitnodule_FD_89960 | JGI IMG/M metagenome (GOLD analysis project Ga0123342, IMG submission 89960) | Root nodule microbial communities of legume samples collected from Mexico - Turtle bean Mexico white nodule | ecosystem: Host-associated > Plants > Roots > Nodule | place: Mexico: Nepantla...
CAGAAATTCAGTGTGTTAAAGATTGTCTATTACAACAATTTCGCATTAAAGATCTTGGAGACCTAAAATATTTTATAGGGATTGAATTTTCCCGTTCCAAAGCTGGTATTTACATGTCCCAAATAAAATATGCGCTTGATATTTTGCAGGATACGAGACTCACAGGTGCTCGTCCAGACAAATTTATTTCCAATAGAACAACACCTAAAACTCACACCAGACGATGGAGAGTTATTAAAGGATCCAATCAAATACAGACGACTCGTGGGACGACTGATATACCTCACGGTTACTCGGACTGACATTACATTTTCAGTTTGGACCTTAAGTCAATATATACAGGATCCACGAAAACCTCATTGGGATGTCGCAATTCGAGTCCTAAAGTACATCAAAGGATCACCAAGACAAGGATTGCTATTGCCATTCGAAAAAATCTGACATTGACAGCTTATTGCGACTCAGACTAGGGAGGTTGTCAGACAACTCGTAGATCAGTATCTGGGTATTGCATTTTTCTTGGTTCTTCTATTATCTCATCAAAAAAATAGACAAACGTATCAAGATCATTAGCATACCGCGCGATGACCAATACTTGTTTGGAGATAGTTTGGTTGCGATATCTGTTGCAGGATTTAAAGGTGCCATGCAACTTGCCAGCTCAACTTTTCTGTGACAATCAAGCGACATTACATATAGCAGCAAACCCAGTATTTCATGAACTCACAAAACACATTGAGATAGACTGCCACATGGGATAATCAGTCATTCATATGTACCGACATAGTATCATCTCACAGATATTTTTACGAAGGCACTGGGCAAGGAACGTTTTTTGACGCTACGACACAAGTTGGGGTTCATGATCTTCAGCTACCAACTTGAAGGGAGTATTAAGGAAATAATAATTATCAAATTATATGCAATATTGTACGATATTGTACCCAATTATATGCAATTAATTTAATAATGATAGAATCTCATGAATAGTATCCTACCTAATTAGATTGTAATTTTGGGAGAGAAACTCCCTATATATTTTCTATACATGAAGTGATGTAACATACGCATAAGAGAATAAGAAACATCTCTTCTTCTTACCATTTTTTATTATTTTCTTATATAAAATAATTATAGTATTATATAATATAAAAATATATACAACATTTAATCAAAACATACTAATAATTATTTAATTAGTATAATTATTATTTGTAAACTAAAATAAACGGTGACATCTCAACTTAAAAGAATAAACATGATTGTTTTTTTTTTTTTTTTGAAATGAGTTGGAACCGTTTGATATGGATTGGGAAAAGCTTTGAGGAAGTTGAGCTTTGGCCAAGTTGAATTCTCTTTAGAATGACTGTTGAGGTTTGTCAATGAAACACTTAGTGGAAGTTCATCGGTAGAAGATTCTTAGTTAGTAAGTAAGTACAAGAAATTGAGTACTCCTAGGAGAGTCAAACTATATTTATAAGCATTTAGGCTTAGGTAAATATCCAAATATAAGTCGTTACTAGGTTTCAGATGATTCAGTTTGTTGTAATGAAATTAGTTTTTGTTATTCCAAGTTTAGGATTTACCAGTGGTTTTATTCACGATTCTTGAAAGTTGGTAGTCGTATCTTCGAATATCTTGGAGTAGGGTGGTACATAAGTCCCCTAAGCTCAGAATCTACGAATGAGATGCAAGTGACTCAATGTGATAGGTGAATGAGCTTTAATATTCATTGAGCTTGATTTAAGTGAAAACTTTCAAGGTTTCATTTTCACAACCTTAAAGGTTAAAACTTTGCAACCTTAACCAGGACCGAGGTTTTCCTTTTAACTGAGGTGTACGGCATATTAACAAGTATTAATGGTAGGGTTGTTCCCCATGCATGTTTATGAGGGATTTTTGTTCATAAGATCAATTATTGCATTTTACGAAATATTATGTCACTTGGACCACTATAGTTTCACTTTTTCATGCCATGTGGTCCTAGGACGTGACATTTGAGTGTCTTTATGTTTTGTGTGGAATATGAAACATTTGAAATGCTTAATATGTTTAATATTTGGTTGTACTTGCCTTCATTGCTTCATCTTCCCCTTGTTGTGTTGCCTTCTTTAGACCTTTCCTCCATTTCGTAGTCATCTATATTTCTATTTGCGTCACCTTTTAGGTACATTTTCAATGGCTTCTTCTTCTTCGTTTTCTGATACTTCTAACAAAAATAGACCTTTAGTTAGTAAAAAATTTGCTCTTACAAGGGATGAATCGTCTATGACTCGTACTAACTCTTTCTCACTGGAGGTAAATACTGAATAAGAGATTATTTCTCTTCCATCCTCCAGTCGACGATCCCCATTATGTCGTCGGTCACCATGGTTATAGTCAAACCCTCGAGAGTGGGCAAAAGAAAGCTTCCTCTCAAGGTTCTGAGCCAAATGTGCCCAAAAAGAAAATGAAGGAAAATTTTTCTCAAAGCTTTTCAAAACCTAGTTAGCTTCACCTAAATAGTTGATTTTTCCTCAAAGCTTTTCAAAAAAATTTCCTATCTCCAAATTGTTCCGACCATAAATATATTCATGTACTTTTATCAGTTGTAACACGATTTAGAGGTCAGTTGGGTATCTTTGACTAGTGTTAATCTTTTATCTATTTACATTTCCTCCTTTAAAAGCGAATTCTTTTAGTTGAAGTATTTCTCTGACAATCCTAGCAAGAGACTATTCTTTTACCTCGAGAACAATAGGCTAGTGATATCCGACATGTCCACCAGGCTCCATGTCGAGAACAAAACCTCATTCTACTTCGTTTATCAACAATTGGTTGATTGTGTTTGCCCACCCTGGTGAATTGAGTGCGTTAAGAGCCAAGTTAGACTTTTATCGCGAGCTCATCAAAAAAAGGTTTGTTTTCTTCGAACTTGACTCTGAGGTAAAAGTCCACTTCCTCTTCCATGGAGAAATTTGGGAGTACTTCTTTGATATTATGACATTGTTAAGTTGAGTCATGTTCTTCATGCAACTCTAATACTTGGTCTGTCTAAGTGGTATTGTCGATCAAAGGAGCTTTGATCAAATATGGGATTACTTTTGAACTTTGAGCATAACACTCAATGGTTTCCCTAAGGTCGACTTTTACTGTAATGATTGTACCACCCTCGATAGGGAATTTCATAGCTATATCTGGCGTAGAAATAATGACTATGAGTTGATTGATTGTTCGACAACCAATAAGGGCATTCTAAGAGGTGTCAACTTCAAGTAAAATATATCAAACTGTCAACGTTCGATATGTTTTGCTTGTACCAAACGTCGTGAACAAGTTGAATCCTCTTTAAAATGGTTGACGAGCTTTGTTGATGAAACACCGAGTGGAGTTCCACTTGCAGAAGATTCTTCAACGCTTAAGTTGGTAAAAGCTAGAGAAATAATTTAAATATATTTAGTAACTAAGTAAAAAAGATTGAGTAATTATTTCCTCAATAATCAAGTTATATTTATAGATCTTAAATATATGTTGTTACAAGGACTAGTGTTTTGTAATGAAATCAGTTTTCATGTTATTTCGAGTTGTAGTAATTTTATCCGAATTTTTGAAAGACGATGACAATAACTCAAACTATCTTATAGGAAGATATACTATAGATGATTATCAAAGTTGTTAATATAACTATGATGTATAAAAAAACAATACATAACAATAAAATTGGATTTCAAAAACTTATAAGAATAACCATATTAACACAATGTTAATTATGCATATAATTAATATAACTTTTAATTATACATTTCACGAATTAAAGTTGTGATTAACATCAATTTTATCTACGTGGTTATTACTAGAAAACCTAAAAGTGTATTTAAGTTTGGGGAGGTAAAGACATTATGAATATTTTTAAGGACATATTTAGTTTTTAGTATTCTTGAAATTTTAAAGAGATGCAAAACACATTTTATCCTATTGTTTATAACAAAGTTATAATAAATAAATAAAATTATTATAAAAGTTAATCTTTGTACATAATAAATTATTATAAATGAAAAATGAAATAAAAATTCTGATAATATTTAATTACAAAGTCTAAAATTGCTTCATTAAAAAAAGTTTCTCTCTGGAGTGAAAATAATTCAAGATATAAAATTTTCAATAGTATTACAAAACTCAAATACGATAAAGTACTTTTGAACCCCTTTTCCGACAAACACTTGTGTTGAGAGGAGGTTTGGTTCTCAAGATTTTCCATTTAGAAAAACAATATTTTGATATTTTTTTTACCTCCCATTTTTGTACGATGATTTGTTTTAATCTAAGCCCCACCAATATTGATGATACTCACTCAAAATGTGGTGTTTAGTGAAGATAATTGACTTTGACTCTTGAAACTGAATTCCCATTTGTTTTAAGGTGATTATATATACCACTAATCTAATTTGCATAGAAAGATAATGGAAGAAAAGCCATCATTGTTGTCTCTATTGATGAGTTTAAAGTAAAACATAATTGAAAAAGTTGAAAGACTAAAATAATGGTGATGTAGTTTCTTGAGGCACTATGAATTGAGTGCAATCCTATAAAGTCACATGGGCCAGTGGAAGAAAGAAGATAATGTAGATAAATGTTCAATATTTTATTTCATTGCCATTATAAAGTCATTTCACTTTCTTGCCTACAAAAACTAAGGTATTTCCCTCACTTGTGGTGATAATGTTGCCACAAAATATATTTTAATTTAATCACTATTGTATAATCCATCACCTTCCGGTCAACCACTTTTCTCTTCTCAATTCATCTAGAATAATATAGCTTATTGTTAGGTTTATTTTGACATCAATGAATCAATTATTATATATCTTATATGTTACATGTTTCAAATTAAGAAAATAAGTTGTATTTAAATTGTATTTAATCTTGATTTCAAGAAATACAAAAAGGGTAGCAAAACAGGTCAGTACAACCTATTTTAACCCAATTTATAACTGGTCTGTCAAAAGCGAAGTTAGACGGATCAGGTCAATATGGGTTGGTCGGTTCAAAAGGTTGACTTACTCCACCTAAATGATGATAAATTAATGGGTCGTGTCTGTACATATACTCACTTTGTCATCTTTAAATATAAGATTCTTGAGTATACTTAAATAAATCTACTAACCGAGGTATAAAGATAATCATAAATATAAATATAATGTTTTGACTTTAAGTTTATTAAGATAACATCGTTACATATAAGTCAATTGTTGTATCTCATATACTATTCATTTTAAAACTTAGAACTTTATTACAGTTTTATCTTTAAAAGTTGCTTAAAAAAATTAAAAAAAAATGTATATTTTGATCTCTTAAATAATAATTAAAAGAATATTGAATATATCATGACTCTTTTATAAAAGCTATCATTTTATTTGTTGATCATTCTCGAATAATAAACAATTTTAAAAAATCAAGGCAAATGAAAGTGGATTGATGAGAAGATATTAACGAGGGTTCATTTCGTATTGTTGGTAATTTCTGTTGCCACGAAAACTATAGTTGAATACTCTTTTAGATAAGGCACAGAGAAATAACTCAAAGTTAGGAAATCAATATTTTAAAGAACATTTAATTTAAGAATACCTTTCATAATTATTTTGTGGGTTAAAATTTGTAGCTTCCATTCACTTGCAAAAAAAGATGAGACGTGAATTGTTTATGACATTATTCTCGAATTGTCATTTTTATTTGTTGTGACAGCTTGTTTTATTAGCACCCTAAAAACTTTTGAATTCTAGTGTTTAACTTTTGAGAATAATATTTTAGTGCAATCTTCTTTCTCTCGTAAATGATTATAATGTTCATCATAGTTGTTTTGATTCTTATCCAAAAACAGTTAGCTTTTGTGTTAATCCCCTATAATTGAGTCATTCAAAACATTCAATCATGATTCACAAAGAACATACCTTGTTTAACAATTTGTATGATCACCATTTTTTTTCAAAATCTCACATTATCTTAGATAATGATATTTTTTAGTTATAATTTTGTTTTTTAATTTGGAATTAACTAACTTTTGGGATTGTTGATTGGATCAATTCCATCCACTAAAATTTCATGGCTAATTGTTATGATTAAAAATTCAACCCATGTATTGGTTTGATATTGCAAATGGAATTCCTATATACAAATATCTGGTTCAAAGGAATTATACATGGAATGCAAAAAAAAAAGGAAAATCCCTTTGTTTGAGTTAAAAGATTTTAAGACATTGGAACATTTTCAAGAATTTTGATCCAATAATTTATTTCTTACCATACAACATAGCATCAAAATTTAAGCATTTATCATGTTTTTCTTTGATTAAAATGTGTGGTAATTTCCAAAAAAAAAAATCGCATTAATAATCAAGTTACTTATCGAGTTAAAACTTCAATTTTAATAAAAAAAAATTGGCAACACATAGAAAAGGTGTCATCTCAAAGTTTTATCCAAAACCATGGATGATGGAACACACATAAACGAGACCCACAAAAATGAAATAGGAAATTTTGTAAGAATAAAAAAAAAACAAAAATAGAAACTGGTGCTTATCCAAGGAACCAGTGCTATGACATGGCAATATCCTTACTTGCTCCCCAATGCGATAAACTTGCTGCTAAAAGCACTTCCTTCTTCAGTTGTTCTTCCGTGACCAACTTCTAAATTTTTAACTTATTCCTAAAGCATTAAAAATGACGTTGCATTATAAACAAGAACGAAAAATTGCAACTCGTTGGATTTGCTTCATCGTAAAAGATATGCATTGCATGCATGCATCTAAATATTTCTCTTTATATTTATATATCATAACTAAAAATAAGTTCAACCTTCACTAGAGAACTCAAAGTTATATGAGTATATTTTAACCAAGTTTAACAAATTTAGGATTACAGGGTTATTTGTATTAGACTCAGGTGATTAAATCATCTATAAATATCAGGAGATTAAATCATCTATAAATATCTAAATTAGTTTGGAGTCTAGAGATTTATAATTTAAAACTATGCAAATCTCGATTTTATAAATCGATTTTATAAGATTTAGTGAATTCACTTCGGATATATTTTAGAAATAATTATTTTAGACGAAATCCTAAAAATAAAACCTATTTTAAAAAATTCTTACATCTCAAATTCAGGTATCAAGCCAAACAAATACACTTAAACTAAAGAGGATAATTAAGAGAGTAAAATGAATTGAGTTTTTATTAGAACCTTGAAGAAAAAAAATTCTCCTTTGTAAAAGAAAAACTTTCTTCTTTGGGAAATAGAAACTTGAATTGAAATGCAGTAATAGTGGGAGGTTTAGGTGAATGTGGAGTGTGGTCCTGTTAGGCTATGAGGGTTGGTCCATGATGAAGGAGTTGAAGGAAATTAAGTCAATGGAATAAGCTAAGAGGAATGAAAGTGAGAGAGGGAGTAATTAACATCACTACAAATAAATGGAAGGTTGGTGGCAGTGTCAACTTTAGCTGGACTGCGTTTTTAGTATAATCATGTACTACCCTTATGGCTGTGATGAGTTGACTTGTTGTAGATGGTCGTGGATCATGCAAGTCCACATTTTTTTACAAATCCAACTATTGATTCAACAAATAAAGTATGAGGAAATAAGAATGAACAGCTTGATTAGATGTTCATGATTTAGTTTTTGCACAGTACTTATCGTATCTTGGACTAAATACCTCTTGTTTGCAGTAGTCAAACTCTCATGACTCACACAGCATTACTTCAAATGAGTCAAGTTTCAAACACTAGATAACTAAGAAGGCATGATAATTATTTTGCTTAATCATAATCCAAATCCAATTGCTAATTGATCTGTGATGAAGGTTAATCAAGTGTGCAAATTTATCTTCACAGTGGTTCTTCACAGTGGAGGTATAGTACTGATTGACATACCCCCCCACATGGGTCTGCATCACATTTTGGCACCGGTATATTGACTCTTGATTTGTGGGGAACCCAAAAACTTTGCATTATTCTGATCAATTGCTGTTCTAATCCTTGTACAAAGATGAGCCATGGATGGTTAAGATTCTCTGCTGAGGTTTCTAACCCAATGATTGATACCACCCTACCAGTTCTGTCCAAAGCTTCATGTGTGTGTTAGTGTTAGGGACCCTTCATATTGTAGACAAATGAACTGTAAAGTGTAAAAGCTATACCCTAAAAATTCCTTCTTTGTATTTTGGTAAAACCTGTAATGTGTAACTGGTGCATGCACAAGGACAACTAAGCAAAAAGTAAACCCAAAGTTTGATGGTAAAAAGACTCTTCAAGAGACTTTTTGTAAATTAGGCAGCTTTGTCTGCAAGTTGGGCAAAAGACCCCACCTTTGATTAATGGGAGATAAATGGTACTTAATATGGTATTTTTTTTGGATAAACTTTTTCAAATAAACATTTTGGATGAATTGGGTGTTTTAAGTATTTTTGAGAAATGAAATGAATGAATAAATTGTTTGAGTAGACATTTTTTTTTTCTGTGTATATATAGAGAGAGCAGAGAATTTGAAGTTCTCACTGCAGGTTTAGGAGATAAAATTATCTACCAATCATTTCACAGCAATGGCACTTTTATGATAGACACAAGCACTAGGTAACAGCACCACCTAAATACCATTATTAAAAGTCTTGTACAAGAGTTGGGCCTTCCAACTACTCTTTGTTTTTCTCTGCAGGGTTCATAGTCCCCAATATTCTGTCTTACTCCAACCATTTCAGAACTATATATATACATATACAATACTAAATCTGTGCACTAGGTAGCTCAAGTAAACAGCAGAAAGCAGAAGATGTGGCGTCTTCTAGCTGCAGTGAGAAGAAACTTTCAGAACACAAGAAAGAGTTCCAAGGTGGCAGATGAGAGCATGTTTGAAGCAGGAAACGGTGTTGAGCTATTTGGAGATGACAGGGGCAGAAGGCAACATGGTTGGGGGCTTGTGTGCAGCATTCTTCAAGCCCCCATATCAATACTCTCATGTGTTTCTCACCCTCAGGTTAATGGCTCTGATGGGGTTTGGGTAACTGGGGAATTCTCACAGGTCTCTGAAATGAACCATCTCATGGTAAGTGACAGCACGAGATATGCAATTTTGATGTAGTAAATATTGTGAATACCAATTGTTGCTCCTGCTTTCCAAGGACAACATCACACACCTCCCTCCCTCTTCTGTCATCATTTTTCTTTTCTCTTTTCTGTTCACAGTTTGGATCATATATGTAACACACTAGGTGATTTAATGGACCAGCCAGAGTTATTATGACCTACTTTTTGGTGTTGATCAATGTTTTATTTGTGTTTCACCATTTTCCCATTGCTAATAAACAGATGTACATATATGGCTCTGTAAACAGTTGATACCTTTTCTCCATTTTTATTTTTCTGTCTCTCTTAATTAGAGCACACATATGCTTAAAATAAGAACAAGAAACATATTTTGTCAGCATAGAACATAGGACTAGGTTCATGTCCTGCAAAGAAACAGAAACTATTGAAATACAGTTGATGCCTTTTTCCTTTTGGTCATGACCAAATGTTGATGTAAAAAAAAGCACAAAAGACAGTTTGTATAGTTAATTTGGTCACTGTTCTTTGTTGTTAAAGCAAAGCTCCTAAGATCTAAGCAGCAGTTTACATACATATGCTGGTATTATAATTTTAGCATTTGATTTGATGAAGATAATTATGAAAAGTGGAACTGTGAGAGTTTTGTCTGGTACAATGATGTCAGGTTGAGGATAAGTCTCAAGGGATGCCTTAAAGAAAAAGAATATAAAAAGCAAAATTTCTTAGTTTTCACTTTGATTAACTAGTTTCACTGTTTTTTTGGTGCCATTCACCATTTTAATTACGAATAAGCAGAAGTTAAAGATCCTCTCTGACATTTAGACTTAGCTTTAATCTGATTCCAATGGCTTATTCTTACACATAATGTATTGTACTTTAGCAAACCTATTTGTTCCCAAACTATTTTCTCTTCTGCCAAATTCTACACAATTCTCTGAACAGTATTAAAACTACTTTCTAATATTCTTGTTAATTAATTAAAATTTATTAAAGATGAAAAATATGAATGGGATTTATTGAATAAGGAGTGAAACTATATAATTTTATGATTACAGCAAATTTCAAGCAATAATAGAAATTTTTTCTTTCTTTAATTTCCACCAACAAAGCATATCTCTTCCAAAAAAATAAAACAAAAAAAGAAATATTAGGGCACATTTTTTAACATATTCATTTTCAAAGTATTTTTTTTATTATTGTTTCAAATTAATTGAAAATCACATTGTTTTTAGAGCTCGTCTCATATTTAATTAGTCTTACTTTTAATGGGATAACTTATAATTGCAATAATATATTACACAAAAAAATTATCATTTTGTTTAAGTGATGGTGATAGTGAGGCGGTGCAAGAAGCAACATATAGAATAATAATAATATGATATAGAATAATAATAATAATAATAATTCATAGAAAGACACGTTTAAAATTTAATTTTTTATTGACAATAAATTATTTAAATATATTTGAGAATCTAAACTAATGTTCGACGTTGATACAAAAAATCAACAAAAAAAAATCTAGAAGAGAACATTAACCAAACCTTACACGATACCTCTTATCATGAAAAAAATATTCAAAGTGTTATTATTAAAATTTATAAAATAATTAAATTATATTTAAATTAATTATTAATATTTTATATTATAAATTAGTTTCTAAAATATTAATAAAAACTAACTTAAAATACAAAATAATTATATCTTTTTAAATATTAATTTAGAAACTATTTTATAAAATTATTTTAATAATAAAAACTATTTTAGAATCCAATAATTTTTTAGTATCTAATTTAGTCAAATAATAACTAATTATTTTATGTTTTAATAATTATTTTAATTTTTAAAATTAATTTTTATTTAATAATTCTTTTTAGTGTATACCATACCCAAAAACAACATAAAATCAAAAGATCACTTCCAAAATCATATAACTAACCTAACATTGAGATTGAGACTATTATCATAACAAAAGATACACCTACTCCATCCAACTTTAAACATTTAAGTCTTTCACTATTTATCAGATGATGAACTGGTGTAACACCAATACCAGCAGAAAACTAAAAACTAAAATTAGTGTTCTTCTAATTTTTTCGAGGTGCCCTGCTAGATAAATTTAATATTAAAACTTCTCATGCTAAAGAAACTAATCGTTAATTGTATAACTATACACTAAATTTGAAAACAAGTTTTCTTAAATCTATTTTTTACCATATATTTTTATTATATGATAAAAAAAATTATTTTCCTTGTCATGTTATATGTGTATGTGACATTTTTCATTCTCATTTAAAAAACGTGTGATCTACTCATTTCTCCACTATTGAAACTACCTAAGTTCAAACTAGGTGTACCTTTATTTTCAATAGTGCTAAGATTGCACTTTTTACTGAATTTTCAAGAAACAAAAATTCTTAGTGTACAATGTATTTTTGTAATTGTCCACATGCGACTCACTAATTAATGCAAGACAATGAAAATCCATGTTGTTGATTTAGTTACTTGAATAGACATTACTAAACAAATATGTAGGATACTTTAGTTTAATCACTAATATTAAGTTTAAAATTCTAAATATATTAATCGTGTTGTCTTGATCATACTTAACCAGTGAAGACTACATTTGCTTTATAAAAAATGGGGCTAGGATTCAAGTTTCTTAACCATGTAATTTTAGGGTTTTATTGAAATTTTTCCTTATGAAACTATTTTTGTTTGAAAAATATATATTTTTATCATCAATATCTTAGAAAGTAACCGCATGTTATATATTAAGAAGTGAATTTTAAACTCAACTTAATCTTATAAAACTAACTTATAGAGTAAAGTTTGTCGTCATTTATATCATATGAATTGTTCTTATGTCTAGTCGGTCAGATGACCTGATAAATCAAACAAATTATCACTAAGCTAAGCTCTAAATATATCTTATACCATATTAGGAAATGAACTTTAAGTCTAACTCAATCTTATAAGACTGTCTTATAAGGTGAGGTTTACATCCACTTATATAATATGAATTAGTTGTTGGTCTAATGACACGATGAGCCAGACAAACTATCACTGGGATAGACTCTAAATGACTCTTATATCATATTAGGATATAGACTTTAAACCTAACTCAATCTTGTAAAATGATCTTGTAAAATGGACTTATAAGGTAGGTTTGTACCCACTTATATAATATGAAGTTTTTCTTTTTTAGTTGATATGAGATCTTCAACATGTTTATTATTAAACAATTGACTTTTTTAAATATAATTAAGGTTAAAATACATATTAAAAAGAGAATGCATAAAAGAAGTCTTACATTGAATTGAACATTGATAGATTATCCTATAATGCAAGCTAAGGCACATTTGCAAAGGTCTCCCACGTTTTTGAATAGTTATGAAAAGCACTATGATTTGTTGACACACATATCTACATAGTCACATTGTTGATCTCCACTTTGTTGGTAATGAGTGGTAATGACTACTATGAAGTGATGAAGGACTTTGATTTTACATATTCACCATTAATAGTAGAAGCTTTGCTGGACTTGGTTTTGTGGTCTTTACTCTTTCCTCTCATGAGTTATTCAAATTAAAATTTGTATTTGTGGCATATGTTCATCATAGCAAAAGAAGAAGAAGAGGTATTACCCAAACAATTTTGGCCACTTATATTTCCCATCAATACTTGCTAATAGTTTGGCCAATAATGGGGTTAGAGAAAAATGAAGCAATAGAGAAAAAGAGGAAGATGAGATGGGTTGGTAATTTTCTTGTTTACATTAAGTGCCACACAATGAAAAATAGTCAACCATTATGGTTTTTTTCCTTCACATCTTTTGTCTTAATTTTAATTTCATGTCAAACTGCATTTTGGAATTATATATCTATGTCGCACTATATTATATATTTTATACTATTAACAATTAAAACTAGTTACTTGTGATTTTAAAATAGTTACTAAAGAAAGTTATTAATTTTTTTTAAGGGTTAAATATATTTTTCCGTGAAATTGATTTTCGTTTTTAATTTGAAATTTATACTGATTATTTGTAATAATTTGAAATAAATTATTGTCCGATTAACGATTAACATAAAATTGATTTTTTTTTTCTAATTTAAACAGTCCATTAACGTAAAATTTATTTTTGTTTTTAATTTAAACTCTGTACTTTCTGATTATTTGTAATAATTTAAAATAAATTATTGTTAATTATAGGACAAATAAATTTTTAATATGGATTCAATTTAATAATTTATTTACTACAAATATTAGAAAGGTTGAAAAAACATATCTAACATTTAAAAAATAAATATAAATAGAATTTAATTTAGTTTTGAAACGTAATTAAATTTACACTGATAAATTTCATATATTTTGTTTACCTTTTAAATTAAGAAAGAAAAGTCATTTTATTGTCACGGTTTATAGTACTCTTTACCGTGGTTAACTTTTTTATATGATTTTTTCTTATGAAAGCATTGAGTTATTTTATATTTTTCATTTTAAAAAAATAGTTTTTTTATTTATATTTTAGAGAACTAAATCCTTAATTTTATTTTTCCTATTTATTTTAAGATTTTAATATCAACATTTTAAAACAATCTACAATTTTAATCAAATCCTTAATTTTATATATGATTTTTTTTTATTTTAATCCAATTGAACTCTATATCTACTATATGTATTTAAGGTACCGTTGATAAATAATTTAAATAATTCAAATATAAATAAATATATTAAAAAATGTAAATTAGACTAAAAATTACACATTTTTTAGAAAGTGACTACTAAAATCCAGAAAAAAAATTGAGACTATAATCTCGGATAAAAAAAAAAAAAAAAAAATTTACTTTTTAAATTTAATTTTTCTCTTTTTTTTTTTTTTTTATTACAAAAAAAAAAAAAAAAAAATAAAAAAAAAAAAAAAAAAAAAAAAAAAAAAAATATTTTTTTTTTTATTTTA
>Ga0123342_1007734_pt1 | contig 14034 bp, 6 predicted proteins | sample Turbeawhitnodule_FD_89960 | JGI IMG/M metagenome (GOLD analysis project Ga0123342, IMG submission 89960) | Root nodule microbial communities of legume samples collected from Mexico - Turtle bean Mexico white nodule | ecosystem: Host-associated > Plants > Roots > Nodule | place: Mexico: Nepantla...
AGTATTAATTTTGACCCAGCCTGGTGAAGGAAATTCCCATCTAATAGGAAGAGGACGAAGAACTTTACCACTACGAGTCTTAATACCAAAAAACTTAATCACGTTGAAGTCCAACATATCATTATTCATTGAAGCTTTGGACGAATTTCCCACTAGACAAGTTAAATCTTTAATTATCGAAATAGCCTTAGAAACCCCAATCTTATCCTGAAATCTAGCATAATTCCTCATACGCCATATCATCCATGTAGAAAAGGTTATCACCGCAAGCTTAATCAATTTAACCAAAGGACTACCATCACTCTTAATAAAAGAAAGTAGATCATCCTTATTAGAGAAATGAGAAGTAAGAAAAATTTGTCGTATTATAAATAGGTGATGTGTTTAATATAGTAAGTAATGTGTTTTTTAGATAAATTAAGTAAATTGATTCTCACTCTATCATTTGAGCATCTTGCAGAACACCTATCCAACTGGAAGTGAGTCAAAATTTAACAATCGAAAGTAGTTGAAAGTGAGTCCAAGCCCATATAACCGAAAGAGAGTCAAAGTTAACCAATCCAGTAATCAGAAGCTCAAGTTGATAGAGAGAGACCGAAAAGTCGTGAGGAGGAAAATAATAAGAGTTATTTACTTCGAAGGTCCTATAAATACATTTTAGCACCCACCGTGGGACCCGAAGTAATTTAACTGAAGAATTGAAGGATGGCAAGTAGAAGGGGAGATCAAGCAGGAGGACAAGAAGATAACCTGAATGCTATGTCAATGGTTATGTTCATGAGATTGCAAGAGGAGTTTCAAACTCTAAAGAGAAACAATGAAGAAGAGTTGACTATGTTGAGAGCTGAAAACGTGTATATGAAGCAAAAGTTGAATGAAGAGACAATTTTAAATACAACCTCATTAGAAATTGTTGAACCGATAAGGCGTATTCATCAAAGTACATATAATGAGGCGAGTTTTGAAGCAACACAAAAGAGGCGACAAGAAACATCAAGAACATTTTTCGGAACATCTGTGGGAAGGCATTCCTTTTTCAAAACAATTATAGAGACTCCATTGCTTGAGAACTGGAAAAATTCAACCATGGATAAGCATGATGGAAGCACGAATATTGATGAGCATATAGTTATTTACACAACACAAATAAGCTTTTATACTTGGAATGGTGTCATTCTATGTCAGATATTTCCAACAACTTTGAAAGGAGTAGCGTTAAGTTGGTTTACTCTTTTACCTCCACTATTTATTGACTATTTTGATACACTTGTTGAGAAGTTTGAAGCACAATTTTCTACAAGTCGACCACACCAAAGAGATTTTCAAAATGAGGTTGATAAGAATTGCCAACACTGTGACGATGACGCTTAGGCGATGAATGGGAGCGCCTACTACTTCTATCTCTTTTCCTAGGCTTCTTTTAAGGTTCAACATGGGTGGTTTCAGGAATAGGATCAACCCGAATGATAGGCACTACAACATTGTCTTTTGTTTTCGGCTCAAAAGTAGAACCACCAGGTTTATTCATAAGCTTTTGAAAATAAACTCTACATTTCGGATGAACAGAAGACATCAAACCTGCAATTTAAGAGAAAATTTAGCAAAGTTAAAATTCACTTACAAAAATAACAAAATAAGAGCAACTGCATACCCATAAAGTCTTTTTTTCGGTCGGGGGGAGACGTAGATTTGTAGCAAACCACGAGTGGGAAGCTTTTGGGATAAGTGATCTAAAACCAACAGGACTTGAAGATCTTCTGGCTTCATTGAATGGTGCAACCAAAAGTTAAATTTCAAATGACTAATAAAAAATAAACTTTGGAACATCTCCACCATAGAAATATTTTTCCTAGTTTCCTCTATAATAATTTTAAAAAATTCTCCTTTATAATTTTTAAATCCTCTTTTAAAAATCTTATAAGAGGAGGTAAAAGGTGATATTAAACAGGCTTTGGACCGACTAATTAAAGATAACCAACCAGAACGTTTGTCAGACCGAAAACTATAAAAATGAAGAGAAACTTTAAGAGTAGGAGTTAAAGAAAGGTATTTACAAACAATTCGAAAAGCTTGTAAAGAAGTCCAACTATTGGGATGCAACTGAGTAGGAGCTACGTTCAAAAGATGAAGAACACCCATTTGAAATTCATGAAGGAGAAACTGAACATGAATGTCAATAAATAGACATTCATAGAAATAATAAAAATTCGCAAGTTTCATTTTCGCGACCATGACAAACATTGTCGATAGCACAACGCCAAAAATAAATAATTTCTTCAGTAGCCTCAGGATAATAGACAAAAATATTTGACAACAAACTACATAAAGCCGAAAACCAACGATAGCATGAAAAATACTTTCGGACTCGGTAATCAACCCATTCATAACCTCGTTTGAGACTCCAATTTTCTTCTGCCATTTCGGCTTGTTGCTTAGTTTCTATATCGGGAGAATCATCGCTTGAAGGAAAACCGATAAAAGTTTTATTCCTTGCAATTGATACAGTTGTGGATGACGTAGCAGATTTAATACTCCTGTTAATTTCTTCAACCACTCTTCCAGTAGCTTGACCACTCACGTTCAAAAACTCTGAATCCCCATCACAATCGGAAATAGAGCTTGAGGAAGACACAATACCTTCTTAAGAAAGTTGCGAAAATTCTTCTCGTCCACAACAATACAATACAGCAGGAGCAGTGGGGCATTGTCATTTGAGAAAAAAAATATTTATATAAGTTATCAACCTCTTCCAAACAAAACGATGTCATATATTGACTGTTAGATTTAAATGCATCCTAGGGATAGGGGTTAGAGGCGCTTCAAATCAATGTTAATAGTAATCATCACGCACACGAATCGATACAATCTTCTGTATAAAAAACATTTAATATAAAAGATACCATAAAAATAAAAGTGGTAATGTTATTGAAATTTAAAATTTCGTCATTCTCAAAATCCACATACTTAAGGAGCTAGTGTACTGATTAGGCCGAAAAATCAAAAGGTCGTTAGCATATTAAGAGATGAATAAAAGTTAGAATAATATAAAGAAATAATAAAATAGTTCACACTCTATTAAGGCCAAACGAATAAGCTCACAAGACCAAAAATACATTTAATAAGTGTAAGGTATTAAAAGTAAAAGTCCAACTATTTTAATAAAGTCAAAATATTGAGTACTATAAATAGGTGATTTATATAACATGTAAGTAGTGTGTTTCTATGATAAATTAAATAAACTGATTACGATTTTATCATCGGAGTACCTAGGTACACCGATCCAACCGAAAATGAACTAAAATCCAATAACTAAAAGTAAGCCAAAATCTAGTAGCCGAGAGAGTTCATGTATAGTAACTAAAAGTGAGCCCAAATCATACTTCAAATCAACCGAATGTGTAACCAGAAATCCAAGTTGTTAACTAGAGACAAAAAGGTGTGAGGAGGAAAAGAAGAATAATTATTTACTTGAAAGACCACTAAGAATACCAATGAAGTCTAGGATGTAGCAGCAGAATTTGGACTGTTTCATCATATGCAAAAGTAAAAAACACTGTTTTCTTCTTTTGAGTGTTAAAAAAAAGGAGAAACATGGGAGCAAATATATATAAAAAAATTAATTCGCTAATAATATTAATCTGTATATATATGAATGAATTATTAAAGTAAGAAATTGTCTTCTCAAAATATTTAATATTTCACTTCAATGCATTTATTACGTTTATAACACTATTTTTTTAGTACTGTATAGCTAAGAATATTGTAGGATTTTACAGAATTTATCAAATAATTTTAAAATTTAAAACATTCAAATTTTGTTATGAATATTTAACATTAAATTGAGTATTTTAAGTATGGGTCATAAATCTTGATTCGAAATAATTTCAGTATTAAAAATAAACAGTGTTCATGAGTATTATTTTATGACTTTAACACTTATATAATGAATAAATCAAATTTTGATTACTTATCTTCTCAATATTCTTGGATAGTAACTTTCTCAGAAAGTGAGAGTTATATATAATTCTTATATGATGAGTTTAGATATAAATCTATATCTATATATATATATGGGATTTTCCACACTTTAAATTGTTTTTCTATTTCATCATGTTTTAATATTTTGTTTTATTAATTTATTCTGGTTATTTGAATATTTATAATTTTAAAAATTAATAAAGCATTTTTTTAATTTTAAATTTTTTAAATATTTGGTATAGACGATTTTGAATTGAAGAAACATTTTTAATGTTAAATTTTAAAGATTCATTCTTTCTCTTTTTCCCATCTAATATTTTTTTAATTATTGTTCTCAACTTCTTCATTAACCTATTCTCTTTTAAGTTCTCATTTTAACATTTTGAAATTACTTTTGAAGAATAAAAGAAGACCAAAGAAAGATAAATTAATTTTTGAAAAATAAAAAAAGACCCAAAAAAGAAAAATAAAAAATATGAATACACAGGTATGGTATGGTATGTCAGTGTCTACATTCCCACTAATATTTATAATAAAAAATAAATTTATAATTAAAATAATACTACCTAGGGTTATAAAGTAATTGTATAAAAAATATGGATTCTGAATATTTAATTACTCTATCTATTAGATAAGTGAAACCATATATACTTTGGGAACTTCTCATTGGGCCGACAAGATGTAAGTTGGGTCTGTATAAAACAAAAAATAATACTTTAAAAGAAGAATACATTAACCTGGCGATTTCTTCAACGCCCTTACTTTCAAAAAAATTAAAATATCAATTTTAAATTTTACAATTCTAAATATAAATTTGTATTTTATATTTTAAAATTTAAAATATAAAATATAAAACATTAAAAAAATTTATAGTTCAGAGTCATCAAATTTTATATTTTAAAATTTAAAAGATCAAAAGATAATTTAAGTATTTTTAAAGCTGGGTGCATAAATAAAAACATGGTGGTGTAAGAAGAAATTGCCTATTAACGTACATACAGTAAAGCCCGAAGCCCAATATCAACTGCATATAAAATTTCATATGCATCTATAACAACGCAATAAATAAATAAATGAATATATATAATAGAGATTACAGAGTTGGACAAATTACATCCACTCCCAACATAAATAAAATATATGAACTAGCATTGTTATTATTTTATGTAACTTTGTTTATTATATATAGTATGAAAATAGGACAATGCCGATAAAAACAAAATGAAAATAGGACAATTAAAAATATTGTTTATTTGTGCATTGTATTAAAGTTGCATTGTAATAAAAAAAAATTATTATGATAGAAAAAAATTACATATAAAAATTTGGATTAATTACGAATCATGACATAAAAAATATATTTTTAAATAATCATTTATTAAAATAAATAATTACAAATTTAAAAACCACTCAAATATATTATATATGAAAGAATATTATTAGATATTAGAATTTGAGAGGTGACAGCTGAGTATGATTTCCTGCAAAACTTCAAAAATCTCTCCCTCTCCTTTGTGACCAATAATAGATCATCTTATTTATTTTTTAAATTATATTATTTTCCTTAGTGCTTATCATATTTAGTCATTTATTATTAATATAATGACTTTACTTTGGTATTATCATTCAATTATTTAATAATTATTTCTCTATTAAATAATGAACATAAGCATATGGTAGTGACTGAGAATTTTGTTACGATAATAAAAAAAATTAATCAAATTTGTTTGCTTTTAAACACTACTTGAAATTAGAAATCCTGTCTACACAATTATTTATTTAATGGTGGTTATAATTTTATATATTTTCATTCATCAAAAAGGATTATAAGACTTACTAGTGACCAGAAGTTAATTATTTAGGATTTTGAGATTTTCTTGATTTTGATATATGATTTGATTAGAAATATTAATGTTATTTTCAGACCTCAGACATCTATTTCGGAGAGGTCGACACTAGATGTCGATATTGAACTTCGGTGGTCTGATCGCATTAGTGGGTCACGTAGGTGGACCCCATAAATAATAATGAGTTATTATCCATACGAAGAGAGATCTAAGTCACGAGAGAATTCATGCATGTGGTTTGTATAGCACGATCAGGTCTAGCACAAGTAAATAACCCTTGGAGGCGCTAAGACCCGTCAGGGTTAGGGTTTCCAAGGTTAGATTGCATGCATGACACGTGAATACATAGGGCACCCATAGAATAGATGGCCCCGCAGGCTAGTACATGAGTTGGTACCCTGACGGTCATACTGTTAAAAATTTTGCACTCCAGAAGAGGCAAGTCTTGTGTCGCGGTTGTGCTAAGCTTGTGCAACGCGTCACAGGATGCTTCACCAGTAACCCTAATTCCACTAAAGGAAAGATCCTCGTGGGATAGGGAGTTTACCTAGATACAACCTATATAAAGGGTGGTAAGAACCTTAGACAGGTACGTCGGTTCTAAGACTGAAACTGTTTTACATATTTTACTGTTTCTTAGTCTAGTACTGACTTGATCGTCGGAGTGCGGGGGGTCTGTTTCAACGGAGCCACTCTCAGCTACCCAAGGAGAGAGCGGAAACCACCAAGAGATAGAAGGAGTCACCATCTGTCTTTGAAGTCAACGACAGCTGAGTCAACCGATGAGAACAATTTAATACATAAAAATAAAATTATTCAATTTGTAATTACATCATTGAAAAAATGTATAAGAAAATGTACATGAAGTCTTTCTTTACTTTTTTAACTTTTTGAAAGTTCAAACATTTAGTTAAGGTATGATGAAATGAAATTGTTTTAATATTTTTCTATTTCGACCCAAATTCCATTTTGAAATAAAAGTTAGATGTTAAACTTTACCTTTAGTTAAAGCCTAATACTTAATAACATAAAATTTCTTTATCAGTCATCATTTACTTAAAACCTAACTTTTAATAATATAAAGTTTTTTTTATTAATCATATGTTCTTCATTATAACAAATTATTGATTTATTTGTATCAGTTGGTAATTTTTTATTATCCACGAATTTATATTGTCAGTAGTTTTTTATTATTGACGAATTTGATAGATGGATGAAATTGTCAATGAATTTTACCGAAAAATATGAAAATTAATTTTTTTTTGAAGTACGTGCATTGATAATTACCAATGAACACAAATCTTGATCAGTAATTAAATACGAATCAATATCTGTCGATAAAACAACATCAATTTTATTTGTCAGTAAATTTTGTAATATTATTATAATTATATTAATATTAACTTTATTATTATTAATAATAATATTATTGAAAACATTTCAACATTTTTTTATTTTGGAGAAGATTTTATTTCATTGCTACATTTATGGATCATAAAATAAAATATTTGTCTTCAACGTAACAAAAATTGAATCTTTTTAGATACATAAATAATTGAAGAGAACTGTGCAAACAAAAAGTAGATTATGGGTGTGTGACTTGAACTATTTATTTAGTCAGGAAGATATATGACTTTATCTTATATGTTATATTAGAATTTACAACTAAATGTGTCACATATAATTATAATAAACCGTAATGAATAATAATAATAATAACACACAATAATATAAAATATATTAATAATAAATGATAACTTTAAAAATGTTAATAATAAAAACTAAACATGTTATTAGTTGTGAAATTTACAGACTTGTGCCTGTAAAATCAGTTTTCTTATAATTCATCCCTAGAGATAGTTTTATTGATAATTAAATATTACAAATTTTTTTACCGTTGATGTGGGATCTTTCTAAATAATTGTTTGAATGAAGCATTTCAATAACAACAAAAATATCTCTCATATCAACATATGAATATCCTTTTTTTACATAGAAAAAAAATTAAACTGAAATATATTTTCTCTTCTTCATTGTATCCATGTTATAATATGTTTATTTACATGTAAAACATATGAAAGTTAAAATAGTCTTGGAAATGTTGGTCAAATTTTTATCAATATTATATTATATATTTAGAATTTGGAATGAAAATATATGTAGGTATTTCTAACTCTACCCATCCTTTTGTTGAATCTCTTGCAAGATCATCTCCATCTTTTAAAAGTCATTCAGTAATTTGTTTGAATCGTCATTAGAGGACTAGTTATTAAGTCTTCTATTCTGATTAGGTTACAAAACTTGTTAGTTTAATACATAAGAAAAATTTAATGTTGAATGTGCATTATCTTGCCTTCAACCTTTTTGAACTACTAACAAAATTTAACTAAAATCACCTCCTAAAAATGCTTTGAATCCAACCACCCTAAACAAATTTAAAAGACAAAAAATCAAGTTAATATTACTTGCTCATAACGTACATATTCTGATTTCAAATTTCTGAATTCCTAACTTGGAGATTGTTTCACATGTAAACAAATATGTCATGATATAAACAAATCATGAAGAAAAAACAAATTGAGTCCATATATTTATGTGTATGAAAGAGAGATGTTCAAAGGTTAATATGGGATGTTGAAGTGTTTCATTCAATCAGCAGGATTGCCCCTCACATTAATTATAGACATTAATTATTCATGTAGTTTGGAATAAAACCCGCGAATATAAGTTTTGAAACTTTTTATTGAATGTATTTTTTTGATAATGTATATTTGAAAATTCACGTTAAATGTAATCATATATATATATATATATATATATATATTATTTTAAGAATAACATTTGTTCTAAATATCAACATAATCTAATCAATCTAAGAGGAAATAGATTTTTTTTATCATTTCTTTTACTACGACAATAAATAAATTTTATTACTAATGATTCACTTTCAAGAGTAAACAACAACTAAAGAATTTAAACACTTCTCCTAAATCATGTTGATATAAGTGCACTACTTAATATTTTTTATAGTGAGATATTTAAAAATTTATCATAGTTATACAATTTAGAACATTAATTCCTTTCCAGTTTATCATATTTAAAAAAAAATATGAAAAACTTCTTGTCATATAAGATAATACAAGTTATTAATTACTATGAAATTCCAGACATAAAGCCTTAAACACACCGACTTTTTAAAAGAAGTTGGAAAACCTTACATTCGAATTTAAATTGGAATAGATAATAAAAATTGAAAGAAAAAAAAATCAAACCGATTCAAACAATGATAATGAAAGTCTAGTCTAACAAAACACTTGATAAATTACAAGATTTTAGATGATAAAATAGGATAAAGGGAAATGCTTTATCCCATAATTGATAGAAAAAAAAACCTCCATAAATTTTATAGTACTAAATTAACTTTTCATTCATTGGCCATAAATACGTGGAATAATTATTTATTTTTCTATTTAAAAAATGGCATTACATTTACTATTTAAAAAAATTATGTCAAAACTACTACCCTGTTAGGTAACCTACCCCCCACATAAATCTCCGACACTTCCTTCATTTCCATTAGGATTACAATAAGGACACATTAATGTGTTGCAATTTTTCTTATAATAAATTTCATGATTTATGTACATTAATACCAAAATATATTTATAAAATATCATTAAAAGAAACTTATTATATATAATTTTTTATTTTATAATTATAATCATCTTATATGTAAATATTAGTGATGAAAATATATTGTTCTTGTCAGTTGACTTAGTCGTCGCTTGGCTCCAATTCCAAGTTCCGGCTCCGTCTATATCTGGTGAAATTTGTTCTTCCCTTTAGAATGTTGGAACGCGGCTCTGTTGAGACAGAGGGGCTCTACCTGTTGATTACACTTTGACGATCAAGTCAGTACAGGGTTTATAGAAACAAGAAGAAACTAGTTTCAGTCTTAAAAACAACTTACCTTTACTTGGGATCTCAATAGCCTACCTCTTGTAACAAATTTCTATCACGAGAGTCTTCCCTCAATTGGGAGCCTATGCATTGGGAAGATATTTTGTTTAGGGCACATTCTCTTAGCGCCGCAGCTGAAACAAAATCTTTCCCTCACTGGAGTGCATCAAATCTTAACAGAATAACCACCAGGATACCGACTCATGTACCAGCTTCAGGGGTCCAATCTGTTTCACGTAGGCACCCTTGACAGGGCGCTACATATCATACATGCAACCTACTCATTGTGCCCTAACACACATGGACTTAGGTTTAGAGGAAACATTTTGCTCGTACTAGACCCATACGCACTAAGCGCACCCCTAGGTCCATTACTACCCCTTGCTGACCATCTGGGCCTTGTTCGCAAGGGGTTACATTAAGTATACAGGAAAAGAGTAAACACACCTCTCGAGCTCAAACACATGGTCCATCAACTTGGCCCAATAACCGAGTTAACCTGTCTGAGACAGATGCTGAGCTCCGACCAGCGAACACTCAGCTCTGAGCGCTCTGATCCAGTACATATATTAATATATTATAAAATTATTTTTATTTTAGTTTTAAATTGTATAAAGTACGAAATAAAAAAAATATTCCATTCAATTTTAACATGTTTGAATTAGTATTAAAAAAAATAAATATTTTATCACTTTTTTCTTTGGGGATAAAATTCCTATTTGCTATAAATTATAAATTAAATTATTTTACAATCATTTAAAATTATAACCATATACGATAAATTATAATTACTTATAACAAAGTACAATTTTAAAAAAGAAAATTATTGATTGAAAATTAAAAAGAATATATAATTATATAATTGATATTAATTAATATATATTTCTTAATTATATATCTAAAAAATAATTATTTTAACTTAAAGTATTATATTAAATTAATTTTATTAATTCATATTTTTTTACTTTAATATTGAACTAATCATAAATAAAAATAGAGGCAGAAAAAAAATAGTTAAAAAAAGTCAAATATTTAAAGCTGACTAATACTTTTATCGCAACTAAAAATGTCGTCATAATACTAAAAAACATAAATACTATAGTTGATTTAACTGTATGTTTTACCATACCTTAAAGATGAAATGTACGGGCAAATACTTTTTCTTAGGAAAAGAAAGGGTCTCGATTAATTTGAATAAGTACATTAATTTTTAGGGTTTATTACAGTTACATTTTTTTTTCTCATATATATATATATATTACTTTTTTCTTTTTATTTATATTATTATGAAATACCTTAGACGTAAATACAAGTTGGGCAACGGGCAGTCTAATGTTCTATTTAAAATTATTTTAAAGTAACTTTAATAAAAAAGTATAAAATTTCAATTATATATTTAAATAACTTACAAATTAAATAAAATTAAAGTTATAAATAAAATAATATAGATAATATTATATCGAACATTGAAAATTAAATTTGGATTTTTAAACAATTATAAAGAAAAAGAAAAATTAATATTTTAATATTATTTGTTAATTTTATTTCAGAAATAATAACTTTTAAGCTATTTATCACTTTGTATTTTTAATATATGTTTTATTTCCATTCTTTAAACATTGGGCAAACAATCTAATCTTTGTAATAAAGAATCCATATGTGTCCGGTGAGTAACACTGACAATATTATATGTGAAAATTTATTACTTTATGAGATATAATAGGCAAATGAAAATTTATTGCACAACCAAATAAATGACATTATACCCTAATTTTAAAACACACATACACTCTTCTTATTACATTAAAAAAATAACAATAGTAGTATTTATTTATATTTATACAACCATTATATAATTTTTATGATATTTTTAACATATAAAAATGAAACCATTCAATTTTTTTATACTTATATAAAATTATTTATTTTCTTGTATTTTAAAACTTAATTTTTAATTCTTATAATATTTATTTAAGCTGTAGTGAATGAGATAATTTAAAATAAAAAAAGGTGAGTGTCATTTATTAACATTTATTAAAAGTATAAAAAGAATTGTAAGAAATATGTAATTTGAACCATTTATGACATTAATTTTGATGTGGGGTCTTATGAATATTTTTTATGGGATTTTTGCAGTGTAACAGGTAAAGTGGAGATATGAAAATTAAAAAAAAAAGAAAAAAAAAGAGGTAGATGATGATGATGACATAACCCATTAGAGAAGGCAAAATTAAGGTTGTATGCCCCATCTTCACGAGGTTAGTGGAGAAATAATAAAGTTTCATCTTTCCTTCCCTACACTGTACCCACACAACACAACTCACTGCACCTTATTTAAGATTCTTGTCCCACTCCTATTTCTTCTAACACATTTCAATTCAATTTCTTGCATTCAATTCTCCCCCAGTTTTACACATGGATGATGTCAATACATTTACAACCTGTGGACCCAATTCCCATTTCTCTTCTCTTCTCCAAATCATTTCAATGCATTCTAATATACAATTTTCAATAGCCCCTTTGCAGCCTTAGAAAAAATAGCAGAAATTTGATCTTAATAACCTAAATGGTGCTGAAAGAGTTTGTTTGAGAAATAGAGTGGTGGAGAGAGACAGAGAGGTGTTATAGTTGGGATTGGGTAGTAACTGCGGTGACCAGAAAAAAGCTTCACGAGATGCTTGGGATTCTATTTCCTATTTCATTATTGGATTTCTCTCTACACTTTTCTACCATCTTCCTAATCTTCCACCACAAATTCAAATGTCAAAATCACAATTACCAATTCTATATCAAACTCTTTTTCTTCTGCCAAAATCTTATTATTGGTCAACAAAATAATATGTGTTCCAAAAATAAAATACACTCACACATTTATCCATTAATAACAATCCATAAAATATAATATTGAGCTTCACTTGAGCAATATATAGGTAGTTGTTAATTATACACAGGAAAATGGGTTTGCAAGCATATTCTTGGCTACTCATAGGTCATAACTAATGCATTTATGATGTGAATTAGACATAAGACACGTATCCAAATTCCATTTATGGTGATTTTAAGTTAATTACATGCATTTCAAGGGACTTTAATGGCAACTTTTGATCCCAAAAAATATGCATAGAAAAAGAAAGGAAACAAATTAAGCATCTTATAAGGCTAGTGCTACATATCTAGTATAGTGTAAGCTTGTAGAATTGGAGAAGTTGGTTATTTTGTCCCATAGTGCCATTAGAGTTGGCTTTTGCATGTAAGGACAAAACTTTTACATTCTCACAGTTACTCTCATCCACACCAAGAATGCTACTATATGGACAATAGCCTAGGTTTCCCACGTTATTATAATCAAATTTAGATTGTTGAAGAATTCTCTTTTTTCTTCTTCTCTGTTTTATGTCGAATAGTATTCACGTGCCCGCAGTCATGTCACACGAGCGAATAACAAAGTCTGATAAAAAAAGTTTTTTTAATGTCATGTTTAGTCTTTGTTTGGATTAGTGTTTTTATAGTGAGATTTTGGCCATGGAAGAGACTTTTGTTTTAGTGTTTCTTCAAAGTAATAAAAGTAATTCGGATGATGAGAGTAATCCACACTCCAAAATTTGGGTTTTTGACCATATGGGTTATCTTTTTTGTTTTTTACCAAAATGGGACCCGTTTAAAAAAAATTACAAATTTAGGCAAGTCGTACCAATTCGGCACGACTTCATATGCACAAATCATCCCAATTAGGTAGGACTTCTGCCTTGTCATATTGAAGTCGTGCCAACTTGGCACGACTTCTGCCCTGTCATACTGAAGTCGTGCCAACTTGACACGACTTCTGTCCTGTCATACTGAAGTCGTGCCAACTTGGCACGACTTCTGCCACGTCATAATGAATCTTTTATATTTTTTTTTTATATCTTGTAATGAATCTTACTAATTTGTTTAGTTCTAATTAATATCTTCTCATCATTACGTGGTCTGTAAAATCATTATTTCTCAAGCTATTAATTTTGCAAATTCACAACAATAATTCTCTATTCATTTTCCAAATACAATAAATTTTCATTTATCTATTTATTTCCAAAATTCAATAACAATTTTCTTCATTTTTTAATTAATCAAGTTATTGTATTACATTCCGTCAAACATGATCCATACACGATTATCCAATTTTTTGTTCCTTAAAACTAACACTCTTAGAAAATTATGTATCAAATTAATTTTTAACATTACATAACTTACTACCCAATATATAAACAAT
>Ga0123342_1007735_pt1 | contig 14034 bp, 13 predicted proteins | sample Turbeawhitnodule_FD_89960 | JGI IMG/M metagenome (GOLD analysis project Ga0123342, IMG submission 89960) | Root nodule microbial communities of legume samples collected from Mexico - Turtle bean Mexico white nodule | ecosystem: Host-associated > Plants > Roots > Nodule | place: Mexico: Nepantla...
AAAGGAAGTGTGTGTCTTGAGGGGATCAAGGTCACTTCTTTGGTGGTGTTGTAAGTAATCTAGGGTTGATTGCTTAGTGGATTCCCTAGTGGTTTATGGGAAGACTGGATGTAGCTCTTGGTTTAAGAGTGAACTAGTATAAACCTGTGTGTGCAATCTCTCTATCCCTTGAACTCTTTAATTTCAGTTTATATTTGTGAACTTGTATAAACAACCGATTGTTTCTGCGAAACAACCGATTGTTTTTCTAGTGATGTGCTAAATTGCTTTGTGTTTTTGGCAAACTGAATTCTGAATCAAGTTTTCTTAAAGGAATTTCATTCTAGACTAAAAAGTTTGTGAAAACCCTCTTTAAACCATTCACCCCCCTCTAGTTTAAAGCCATACATTCTTACAGGAGGTTGACTACACTAAGTTTTCCGTTCCATTTTTCAAGTGTAAATGGCTTAACAATAAAAGTGGGGTTAAAATTGATGAATCAGGATTCACACTAGTGGACTTTAAAAAGATAGGGTATCGAGATGAGCCATTTATAATGGTTCAACAAGAATCTCAGTTTTTCTACGTGAAAGATCCTATGTCAGAACATTGGTATGTCGTTTTACACGGGTAAAAACAAGGGGAGGTCATAGATGATATTGAAAATGGTGACCCCCGTTCATTCACACCAATGATAATTAATAAAGACGACGATGTACTTGATGATGTACATGCAACCCGTAAAGACCACTGTGAAGGAATTTACATATGAACATTTAACCCACATGCAACCCGTAAATACACATTTAGAATTTTATGTATTTGTTTTATATGATTTTAATTCGATGCAGATTAACTAATGTTTGTTACCTAATTTTTTTAACACTGATATAGATGACAATCAGACTCCAATCAAATCCCAATCCAGACGAGGCAGCAGAGGACCTACTAGATTGAAGCGTCTCGCATTGAAACGTGTTCCTGGTGAGACATTGATGTCAACACTGGAGTGGCTTTTGGTCCTAATGAAGATGAGTTGAATAGCTATCTTGGAGTTGTTTCTCATGAGAGGCTCTCCATTTTGATTAATTCATGGGATGACGTGTCAGAGGTCGATCTGAACATGCTCTGGGAGGATGTTCGGGTAAGCTTTACGTTATTATTGTTATCATATAATGCTTTTTAATATTCATTGATTAATTTTAATTTGGTGATGTTATTTTGCATGCAAATTTTGAAATTCCTAATGTGGAACTACTTCGATCAAAGATTCTATCCAATATCAGACTTAAATTTCATCACTTTAAGTCAAGACTGACGACGAAATGTATATTTTGGCGATCTTAAAGGCGAAAGTCCTTGTTTAATGTACAAACATATTGATGAAGAGACATGGGATCTTTTTAAAGAAAGTCGTGAAAATGAAGCTTGGATGGTAAATGAAGTTACTTAACTATTTTTATTTATATAACATTAATAAGTTAATATTATTTAATTCACTTTGTTTATTTCAATTATTACAAGATCTTCGGACGAAATCTCAAGAGATAGCTTTAAATAATGTTACCCTGCATGTACTGTTTCGTTTGAGGTATCGAAAGCTTGAGCAATCACTGATGGTGGAAAATGAACAATCTAGACAGGGGACTGCGTATGAGAATGTGGAAACAAGGGTCACTTCTCCTCCATTACCACCTTTTCGCCATGTAAAATGGAAGAGGGCCTGAATTAAAAAGTCGGGTGCACCAAGTTCTAAGCAATCAGGGGTTATCATCGAAAAAATTGTAAGTTATTTTTATCCTTTTTGCTTTTATTTTAAAGCATTAATTATATTAAAAACTGGTATGATTTTTGTCTCTTGCATGATTCTTTGGAATCCTAAGGTAATTTTGTTCCTGAAGGTCGTCACAATATCCTGGTTGAAGCAATTGTACGACCTAAGCACTGTGGTCGTGTTCATGCAGCTGAACAAGAGGTTGGAATTAAACTATATTTTGGAGTTTCACAACGACACTCATTCTCCTCCCCCCAAGAGACCAAAGCATAAATGATGAGTAAGATACGTGAAAAACTAATGGAGGAGATGAGAAATGATACTGATCGGATGCGGCTAGAGTTACGACAAGAGTTTCTATCGCAACAAGTTTGTGTTGAGTCGATTCAACCCCTTGTTAGTCCCGCACCCAAGAGCATAAAGAGGATTTGTGTAGCTCCTACAACACCAGGGAAGGATATCATTGGCCAGACGAGGGAGTGTGAGCTACTGGTAGTAGGCAACATGCTTCCTCAGGTGGTGGCCATTGGATAAGTCTATGAAGAGACCACCACCTTACATAACGTTTCTCTCTCCCCTGATGTGGCAAAGGTAACAGTTGAAAGAGTACGAGTACCTAATGCTCATGTTCCACTACCTTCAGATGAGGTAACCACTATGGTCGATGCATTTAAGACATTCGTTGCTTGGCCCAGACACCTCATTAGAATTATGCCAGAACCTCCAGTAATAATTTCATTTCATTATATTAATTTATATTTATATATTACATCTAATTTAATACAAATTTTCTTTATTTTGTAGAAACCTCGTCGGAAACTAAGTTCAGAAAAGAAGCATGAGGTTCAGATTGACGATCCTATAGCTTCCTTAGCTGTAGTTGCTAGACAGATTGGTCCAGAACCTTTTGAAGTTCCCTGGGATGATACATTTTTTAAAGTAAACACTGAACTGCCAATGTACATACATGACAAATTTATTAAAATTTGTAGTTGGGGATCAGGAGCTTATTATAAATATAATTCAATTTTTTATGATGTAAGTATCTTTACCTATATTTCAATTTACTTTATGTTAAATTATTATTGATTATGGTTTAACTAATAACTTGTAGGTTTTTGCATGGAGTCTGTCTCACCGAGGATAAGGAAAATGTGTATGGATTATTAGATCCTGCATATACTAATCCCACTGGAGCAAAGGCAAATGGGACCCAATCATACATCACTAACACCCTGAAAAAAGAGGGAAAACAAATTTATTTATGCTCTTATATTAATGAGTAAGTTTAATTATATGTCGTCAATTATTACTATTTCATGTTTTAAATATTTAGTAACTCTTTTCATGGATGATATAGGCGTCATTGACAGTTACTTGTCTTATCAATGATTGATAAGACTGCTGTGTGATTTTGTTCCCTACACAAGAAGATATCCCCAAGTCTTAAGAATATCATTGATACGTATGTACACTATAAACTTAACTATGTATGTTACTAATTAACCATCTACTAACGAGGTTTTTTTGTATTAACCAGTTCATGGAATGAATATAATATCCTAAAAGGTCAATCCAATTCAAATTTTCAAAATTTGAACTGGATAAGACTAAAGGTTTGTAATTTTTTTCTTTCTCTTTTCATTTTTTATTAATATACTAACTTTTACTTTTTATTGAATTATAGTGTAATAAACAACCAGAAAGCTATGAGTGTGACTATTACGTTATGCAATGGATGATTATCATTGTAAGAGTAGACGTTAAAAGTGATTGGAAAGAGGTAACATGATGTGTTAAATTATTTTTATAATTCTTGAACATATATGTATCCTAAAACTAATTTATTTCAACCATATTTTGAAATGCAGTTCTTCACGGATGAAGCACCAATGTCTTCGTTAGCCATAGCATACGTGAGACATTCTTGGTCCACATATTTCATAAATTTTTATAATTGTAGGATAGTTGATCAATAGTGTAGGAATTATATATAATTTGATTAATGTTTGTAATACATTTTGATCAATATATATTTGATTCTCTGAATTTATGTATTTGTCTGGCTGGGTATATATAATTGAACAGGTTAATTTATTTGGGAATTAGCATTAAACAGATTGCACTAAAAAAAATTATTTACAAGGACGACTATTTACCATAGTCGCACTTATAAATCCAGCGCAAGATTTATAAGTGTGGCTATTACCATAACCGCACTCTTAAATGTGATTTACAAGGGTGGCTATGGTAAATATTCGCCCTTGTAAATCACATTTATGAGTGCATTTTATGGTAATAGCCGCACTTGTAAATGCATTATCTTTAAACCCTAATTCAGAAGCATATACAAGTGCGGCTACCAGAAATAGCCACCCTTCTAAATAGTATTTACAAATGTGGCTATACAGACACACTTGTATCTCTTCGATTTAAGAATACATGCTGATCAAATGCGACTATATAGCCGCTCTTGTAAATTCAAAATAGTCGCACTTGTTTTGCCTTTCTGCACCAGTGAGACCTTCCACATAGAAGACATCATGAATCAGAAAATTGTTTTCATTACCAACCGTACCTTTTCCAAGGATCTTTCCTTTGTTATTATCCCCATAGGTCACATGGCCTTTCTACTTAAGAATAATGTTGACAAACTTTGAAACATCTCTAGTCATGTGCTTGGAGCAGTCACTGTCCAAGTACCATAAGTGCTGATTTTTCATCAAGAAATTCTGCAAAAATTAAAATCAGGTGGCAAGATCTGGTCCCTTAATAAATTTGGGTCCATGGATGTTAATTTGATTGTTAGGAACCTTAAGGAATCTTGGGAACCCACTTTAGGAATAGAAAATTTGAGAATTTTGCAAAACCTAACTGAATGACCCTTTTTCATATAGTAGAAACAAGAAACAACAGGTTGTTCTGACTTTTCAATCAGTTGATTTTCTGTAATAGTTGAAAAATGTTTTGAACTGCCACTATTCTTGCTTTGTGGGATAAAACCCATACCAGATTTCCAAAAACACAATTTTAAGATGCTAAGACATTCTCAAAGTTGGATTTTCATTTTGAAATTCTATTTACGGTTTTCACAAGATAAAAAAACCTTCTTTTGAAGAGATTCACAGTTTTTGCAAGAACTAGATTCACACTTGCAATAAGAATTTTGATAAGTCATTTATAAGTTTTCAAAATCAGTTTTTGAGTTGTTCAAATCTTCTTCAGAGACCTTGACTCTATTTTTCAAGCAGTTGTTTTTACTTTTCAACCGATTGTTTGAAAGGGTTAATCAATGAGCTTTTTCATGAGTCTCTTTAAAAACCTAAAGAAGTTGATAATAACTATCACATTTGCTAGAAGAGGATGTACTTACATTGTTTAATGCAGAATCTTCTTTTGCCATCAGACATACGTTTATTTTGGAAGCTGTAGTGGATGATCCAGAAGAGAACTTGTCACTGTCCAGCCAAGCATTTCTTGAATCCTTATGAATTCTTTTAAGAGTGCCCCACATATCTTTAGCTGAAACACACTTTAAAACTCTAAGAAATTCATTAGAATCAATAGCAGAAACAATGATATTTTTAGAAACACAGTCAAGATGATCCTTTTCACTTTTAGAGAAAACATTATTAATTTCAAGCAAAGTAATTGGGATGACATCCCAGATTTTTCTATCTATAAAATCAACAAAAATTGTCATTCTTATACACCACAGTTGATAGCTCACACCACAGAATAAAGGTGGTCTATTGATAGAAGCTCCCTCCCCAAAAGTTAACTTGTTAGCCATTAAAACAGATTTGAAAAATAGAACTTGAGAAAATTTCAAGAACCTAGCTCTTTATGCCAATTGTAAGATTTAGTGACCTTAACAAGAGGGGGTGAATTGTTTAAGTAAAGTTTTCACAAATACTGGCTTGAATGAAGATTCATATTGATTTACAGATCAAAGAATCATATCAGCCAAGAAAACAAAATTGTTAAAATAGTTATCAGTAAAACAACCGGTTGAAAATATGATTTAACCGATTGTTTATGGCAGTAGAGATGAAATCACAAGTCAAACAAATTTTAAATGAGTGACAGAGAGAGAGAGAGAGAATCACACAAACAATTATACTGGTTCACTCCTTACCAGAGCTACATCCAGACCCCAGAAAAACCACTGGGTATTTACTAGGTAACCAACAACAGATTACACCTGTATACAGGAAATCACAGTTGCTCCTAATCCACTCTTTAACCAAAGCACAACTCAAGGCAATCTTGCTTTCTTGAATCCAAACTTTCACAAAAACTTTTCTGAATCACTTTTTTTTCTCTAAAATAGGAAGGGTAATCACACCTTTATAGCTCATAAAACTACCCGTTTTAATTAGTTAAACATGAGCCAAAACAGTTTATAAATAACTGAAAAAAGATTTAACAATTTTATGAAAAGCTGTTAAGAAATTCAAAAATCAACAGGTTGAAATTTCGATTTAACCGGTTGAATTGGTTTTGACAGTCAAGTCAACCAAAATCAAAACATTTCGAAAAGCACAGGCTAAGGAAAAACAACCGATTAAAATGAGAAATCAACCGGTTGAAAAACATTTTTCCTTTTTAAAAACCATATTGATTCAGTTGTGAATTGATTAGGAATGGATCTAGAAAATTATAAACTACCTAAAACAAGACCCTAAACACAGCAACAAGATGTTCAAGTTTTCTTTATGGATTTGGAGACATCAAAGCTTCATTTTCAACCGGCAACATCTTATTTAAAAGACGCGGTGGCCTTGGTGAGGTCTTCCCCTCTACGGGTTACCTCCTTTTCCAACTCCTCGATTGGGGATAAGAGTTTGTTCTTTTCTTTGTTTAAGCTCGTTGCCTCTTGAGCTTTCTCCTTCTAGAGTTGTTTAGCTTCTTCATATAGATCGGTCAGGCACTTGGCTTCAACTCGAGTATGGTCGTTGAGGCGGTTGATTTCAACCCGAAGACGTTCTAGTTCCTTCTGAAGCTCCACGTTCTCCTTGACCCGTTGGTCCTCAACAACCTTCCGATCTCAGGCCTTAGCAATAACCAGGAAACCCATGGCAAACGCCTGCCCAAATTGCTTCATGGTGTCATGAAGAAGATGATCTTCATCATGGACCATGAGCCTAGCTTTATCCTCGTTGGGCAGAAAGAAAGTCTTTCCATGGGTAGGGATGTCAAAATCGGGGTCCCACATTTCCCACTTGAGCTCTCGGCCTCGCATTCCTGAATGATGACGAGCACTTCGTGTGGAGCAGACACCTTCCTTTCCTCTTGAAGACGAGCCTATAGGTGGTCTCCTCTTTCAGATCAGAGGGGGGATGGGTAATCATAGATGGAGTCTTCCTCTTTTGTGTCAAAGATTCTTAGGGCATGCTAACACTCACCCTCATCTTTTTAGGTAGCTTTGCTTTGCTGATGTTGGACAACATTCTCTCTGCAAAGAAAACAAGTAAATGATTAATGACAATAATATAGTTGACTCTACCAAAGGTAGGAAACGAGGAGTACCAGTTTAGGCTTTCAGGCCAGGCAAAGTAAGCAAATCGAAATTAGATTTTAGTTCAGGCAATACAATTGGCAAGATGAATAACCAGTTGGAAATAAAGATTAGTGGAGAAAAAATACCTAGTGTGACGGTCGTGGGTGATAGCTCGACGGTGAGAAGAAGTGTAAAAAAGGCTTTTGGTGTAATAGAAGTTCTGAGAATAGAAGGGTTGCGAGTGAAGGAATAGGAAATGAGTTTTTAATTATTTGAAAGAGGGAGATGAAGTGGCAGTGCTCCCTCACCGTTGATGCACATGCTACGTGGGCGCTCTAGATTTAGTATGGTGAGATGTCTCATCAAGAAATGCTTCAGTAATCGCGCCTCACCTACTCTCTATGGAAGCATCACGTCAGTTTCCAACGCTGGAAAGACTCTTCGTCTAGCCAAGCTCAGCTCGAAACTGAGGGCTTGTGTATTGGCCAGGAGTTTTTAGGACCTCAGTCCAAGTGTTTAGGTATGGTCATCTCGGTTTTGGATGACTATAGGCCCAAAAGGCGGGTCATGAGCTCAACCTAGATGCCAGTAGTTAGCTCGAAAAAGATAATAAAAATAGGGATACTATGATTGGTATATTACATATGTTTATTAAAAACAAATAAAAGTTGTTGGGTTTAAAGTAGTTAGCACCAGAGAATAAAGGTTCATATAAGCAAAATGTTTTTCTGTTATGATTATATGCTTTATGTTGAGATTATGTTCTCATTAGTGAAAATTGTTGAAGGGATATCTATAAAAGGGGCTTGAGACCCCGAGTAAAGGTATGCTATTTTTGAATACTTAAGACTAAAACTGATTTGATATTTTGAATGCTCTCACTGAATTGATCGTTGGAGTGTGATCAACAGATAGAGCCCTCTTTATCCCACTGGAGCAGCATCTCAGAGCACCAATTGGAGACAAGTCAGAAGAGGAGCTCGCCCATTCAATCAGTCCAAGGTCAACCGACGAGAACATAAGACTAGGCCTTAAAAGTGATTGGGATGAAGTAACATGATGGTAAATTATTTTTATAATTCTTTAACATATGTGTATCTTAATACTAATTTATGTGAACATTATTTTGTAATGCAGTTTTTCACGGATGAGCGACTAATGTCTTCAGAAGCCATAACATATGTGAGACATTCTTGGTTCATATATTTTCTAAATTTTTATAACTCTAGGATAGCTGATGAATAGTGTAAGAATTATATAGATAGATACATTATTAGTGTTTGTAATACATTTTTATCAATATATATAATTTGATTCTCTGAATTTATGTACTTGTCTGGTTGGGTTATAATTGAACATATCAATTTAGAAGGCAATTAGCATTAAACAGAATGTACTAAAAAAATAACCATATACAATGACGGATAATTACCATTGTCGCGTTCTTATATGCAGCACAAAGATTTATAAGGGCGATTATGGTAAATAGTCGCATTCTTAGAGACAAATTGATAAGGGCGACGATGGTAAATAGTCACATTCTTAAAAGCAGCACAAACTCCCTTTTTGAAATCATTCTAAAGCATATAAAAATGTGACTATTTACCAAAGTCACCCTTATAAATCTGCATTTAAGAATGTGGCTAAATAACTGTCTTCTTCTCTGTTTGACATAAGACTACGTGTATATCAAAGGCAGCTAGAAAGCCATCATTTTACAGTGAAAATAGTCGCCCTCTTTAAATCTTGTTGCCCCAGTATTAGTGTAAACAACTTCCTTCCTAGTATCACTAGCATGCTCCTCCATCTCATTAAGATCCGCCCAAAAATTAGAGACGACTCGATTTTCAACAGTTATATGTTCATAATTAAATTCAACAATGGCAGTCGGAATAATTGGCGTACCAATATGAGGATCACCTCCCGCATTTGTAGTTTCCAAACCATCAAGAGAGGAAAAGTGATTTTGCAGGACCAATGTATCATTATCTCGCAGTAGTGCTTTAGCATCCCCAAGTGATTTAGCCTTCTAAGGAGAGGTATGACACGATGAAGATGGTACAACCACAGTAGTAGAGACCTCCACATGATGATCATTAATAGGAGTCTTAATTGGTGCTTTAGCATCCCCAATTGATTTAACCTTTCGTTGTTTCTAAGACTAAGACTGAATACTTATTTGATTTTAGTAAGCTCTCACTGACTTGATCGTCGGTGTGTGATCAACAAGTAGAACCCCCTTTGTTTCAACGGAATCACGTTACAATGCAACAAAAAAACATAGAACAGTTTTCAAAGGGGACAAAGCGGAGGTGGAACTTTTCACCAGAGTCAACTGGTGAGAAAAAGATGTATACTAGTAAATATAGGTGTAGATTCAAAAGCTAAATCTCGAAAAATGTGATAAGTTTTTTGTATTCTTGATGGAGATATATAAATGAGGAGCTCTTTCTCATGTTTTCATTTTGCATATGGGAGAGGGAACAAATCTTCAGAAAATGTCATTAAATTAAAATTAATTAATAAAAAACATTAAATTTTTATTTATGAAAATAAAATGAAGTGATAGAAAATATGGACCAAACCTAACCTAACCGAAATAAGGCATGAGTGGGGCCGTTACACAGTAAGTCGGTGTAAAGAACTAATATATAAAGGCGTCCTCCATATTCAATGGAGACATATTCTTTACTTTCATTTCGCTCTTCCATTACATCGTGTGTGTGTTTGTAAGTTTTGTTTCTTTTTTTTTGCCTCAACAACCTCTCTTGCAATAATATTAATTAATTATTATTAGAAGTTAATTTCTAAAGATAGTGTTTATTTCTCCATTTTCTGTTTTTGTTTTCTCCAGAGAGTCACGGCGGTGTGTGACTCTGCCATCTTATTCTAACAACAACAAAACTCATAGTTTCCTATTGAAATGGATTAGTTTAGTTATTATCTTGAATTTCTAACGCATGCAAGGAGTTCGATGAAATGCTTGAGAAGGGCATTGAATGAAATTTAGGTGTTAAACTATTGTTTTCTTTTATCATAATGCAAACTTACATTAATTCATGTTTGTAATTTTGTTCACTTTCTTGTGATAGTGGCAAAGAAGAGAGAAGATGACAACTCAATTGGCAGCAACCCACCCTTCTCTTCTCCTCGTTCCCCCCTCTTATGTTTCTCCCTGTTTCACAAGGTATTCATGTATCCCACAACTTACAATTCACTAATTTTCTTTTTCCTCTCATCTGATACATTTGCCGTTGTTGTGTATTTGTTGTCGTTCAATATTTACTATCTCATGATAACGCCTTTATTTATATTAATTTAAACCCACAATGAATTAAAAAACTGGAGCCTTTTCTTTTCTTGTTTTCAATATCTTATATAGCTTTTTTTGTGGGGGAACCCAAGTTTGTAAGTACGTGGTTTAAGATGACCTAAACGGGAAAAGTATGACGAATTATATATTATCTTTCATAAAAGAACGATGTGCCACTGGAGTTTTTCATGTCGTAGACACAATTTAAATTGATTTTGGCTATTGATCAATCCTCTTCTTTTTTATGATGTAGAATCTTGTTGTTGTCATAAATACTGAGGGTTGTGATTTCTAGCATTAAATTTTGAGATCATGGTTAATAGTCCTTGAGTTGTGGTGGTGGTTTTTCACCGTCCGTGATTTGGAGGTCCCCTTTGCCATTTGGGTAGAGCATAAGCCTTGAGGCGTTATGTAGGGTCATTGTTTGTATTTTTTTTAATTTTAAGAAAATGATGGTTCAAGTATCTGCCTGTTGGAACTTAAATGGAAGGGTATTTGATTTTGTAGGTGTTGTGCTAACTTGGAAATGCGCTCATTAGATTAATCCCAGTTAGCTTATACACGAAATGACCTTGTTACAATGAGAAATTTGAATATCGGGGCACATCTTTAAGCTTTATTGTAGTAATTGTTGCATGTTTTAGAGATTTCTTTCAATATAATACTTGTATATGTCGGGCATCAAAACTTATGAGTGTTGGTGTTGTTATATCATTGTCTCTCATGCTTCTCTATTTGCATTTGATACTCATTTTCTTTAAATTTGGTTTTAAACTAGGAATAAAGATTTGATTCCAAAAAGATGCTCTGTAATCTACAAAAAAAAGAATTGTGCCATCACAGCTTTTGCAGGCAATTCTCTTGGTAAGTTAGCATCATGCTCCCCAGCATCTTTTAAGGATTTTCTATCTGATTTTAATATTTAAATTTTTCCATTAATTTGATTTTAATAAAACAAGATCTATATAAAAAATATTTGCTATTGGAATAATGAAATGAGAAGATATTTGAAACTTGTATGTTGATTTGATTAATCTCCTCGTTACATTTTGTTCGTTTCACTGTTAAGACATTTATTCACCATGGCATCTAACTGCTATCCCTTTTTGAAATTGCATGCATAGTTTAGTTTTAGTGCTTAAAAATTGTTTCTATTTTGTTTAATCCCCAAATTCTTTATATCACCAAAATCAACTGTCCAACTCACTGCAGTTTCATCGCCACTATTTGCTGCTAAAGAAGGTCGCCTCTCACTCAGACTTCCTGCGTCTCAAAGACGCAATTCTGATATCTGTGGACGAGCATTTATATATCATTCGTCTGGTTTCCGAATCCCAACAAATGCTGAGAAGCCAGAATGGTGGTGGAGGGCTTTATCATGTGTTCCCTATCTGATAGCATTGCAGACATCTGCAGCTGGGATTTATCTAGAACCTATCCTTGAAAAATTTCCATTGTTTCAGAGTTTGATTTTTTACATCCCAGGAGGTGTCAACCGATTACCAAACTGGTTCCCTATGTTATATTGCTATGTGGCTATTGTATGGGTGGTAAAAAACAAGGATTTTCCCCTTATCTTCAGATTCCATATAATGATGGGAATGTTGCTGGAACTTGCTCTGCAGATAGTGTGGATTTCAAGCAATTTCATGCCACTTATACACTTCAAGGGAACATTGGGAATGTATTACTGGGCTGGTGTGGCATTGGCATATATTTTTGTAATGATAAGGTGCATAAAGTGCGCGCTTCTGGGTACATTTGTGAGTTTTCCTGTACTTAGTGAATCGGCATTCCTTCATTCTTTATTCAGTTTAGGAGGATTTCAACGGCCTTTTTAGGATATGATCAAAGAGCATATGTACTTTACTAGCGGTTTTCCAGTTGAATGGAGGATTATCTCTATTGTTTGTGTTTGATAACCTTGTACAGAAAAAGATATCAAGATTATTTTTGAAGATTCCAGTAGCTCTTTTATTTTTGTTATCTTTATCTTATGTTTGGGGTTATTGATTGTTTCTAGGTTCTTCTAGTGTTCTAGGCCCCTTTCTTTCATTTTCTTATTCAAACAAACTAAGCATTCAAATTACAAAAAATGTTTTCTTATTCAATGTGTGGTATGTTTTCTTCTCGTAATATGAAGCTGTCAATATGCAAATTATATCAAATACCACTACAGGGATGAAATGCTTATCATTAGGACTGTGTGGTAGATTAATAGGGAAAAGTTGCATATAACAAATTCAAAACATAACTAAAATGAAAAAAATAAAAATTAAATGGCTTTTCAACTTCGTTGAAAATATCTCAGAAGTTTGGAAAATCCGTTTATAAGTCTTACACTGTTTGTCATATCTTCAATAGTTTTGTCTCACTTAAAAAGGTAATTTAAAAAATTTTAAGAATAAAATTATGATGAAATTTTTGTTTAAGTGAATAATATTTTGAATAAAGTGATAATATTGATGCAATTTAAACAGATTTTGAAGTTAAAATATTAACATTATAGAAGAGTAACTCTAAAAGAAAATTTTCATTTTTCTTAAATTTAGATTTATTTTGATTTTTAAGAGTAGAAATCAAAGAAATTTACCTTCTAAAATGTCTTTAAAAAATAAAGCGAACAATCACAACTAATTTGAATCACGAGTACATCGTTAACATTTTTTTTCCTTTTCTTTAAATTTGTCAATCGATATTCTCTTATTACATTTCTTTTTTTCCCTCTCTTTCTTAAGGGTGTGTTTGTTTCCAATTATGAGGAGAAAGGAGGAAGAGGAAGTGAGCCTTTTTTTTTTTTTTTCAATAAATTTGAGAGTGGGAAAGTGAATGAAGGAGAGGGTAAAGGCCTTTTTTCTTTCTTCATACAAATGAAATACAAATGAAGAGATTTGTGATTACTCAAATACCCTTGTGCATGCATTTTATTACAATATACAAAATTAAATATTATATACATTTTGTACCGACCAGGTAGTCGGAAGTGATGACGTGGCAGTAAGCGATAACATAGGCGTGTTGAGCGGAACACCTGGCTGACAGAAGGGAAGTACATCGGGAAGTCTGTGTAGTCGCCATTTGTTAAGTTGGCGTGCTCCGATCTCTAGCATATTTAACCGGCGGTCACCATGCTTGTGTCATAGTCGCCGTATGTGGGTTTAGGCGACCAGGTGGTCAGAGACCGCCTAAAGGGGGACATTGTCGAAAGATCAGGAAGGCTTGCTTAGGGCCTTCAAGGGGTACAAGTACGAAGGACGAGGTTATCAGATGATCATTCCCTAGCCAGAGGTTAAGGCAAGGGAACAGTTTTCCAGAACATGCATGATGTGCAAGTAATGCAGGTTGTGATAGCGGCAGGCGAGACCACAGAGAAGGTGTGCATGGTGACACCCCGTGCTCGCCACTAGAAGAGATCGCGCTCCAAGGCAGCTATGCACCGAGTTACTCCTTGCATGGGTAACTTAG
>Ga0123342_1007736_pt1 | contig 14033 bp, 7 predicted proteins | sample Turbeawhitnodule_FD_89960 | JGI IMG/M metagenome (GOLD analysis project Ga0123342, IMG submission 89960) | Root nodule microbial communities of legume samples collected from Mexico - Turtle bean Mexico white nodule | ecosystem: Host-associated > Plants > Roots > Nodule | place: Mexico: Nepantla...
AGTTAAGGCCCAAATAAACCCAATTATAAGAATATTAATTAAAACAATGGATTTATTTATTATTATAGTCCAATAATCTATGATTAAGGCTATTGTGTGTGAATAAATATATGCTCATCACTAATTAATTTATTGGGCGCATGATTCAAGAGAAAGGAGATAAGCATTCTCATGGAGTATACACATGGAACAAGTGGGTACTGATTAAACCAGTAGACGCATGTTTTACTGGTGAAATTCAATTGAATAAGATTGTACATATTCAATCTGATTTAGCTCTATTTGATAAAGGATTAATTTTTAAAGAACATGTGAAGAATTAAATGGTGGAAGAACTTGGGAATCAACCGCTTTTCATTTTTTGTTTTAATCTCTTTTATATTTTCTGCACAACTATCTCAACCTCCTTTTTATTATTATTGTTATTGCTAACTTTTATTGTTTGCGGATAGATTCTAAGCACTAATTTACTGGTTTTACTATTTGATTCGTTGGGAGATGACTTGGGGTCATTTGCCTACAATTATACTATCATCTCTCTAGGGTTAGACAGGTCTATGCTGGAATCATTTTAATTTGACAATAAAATGACAGTTATCATCGTCCCAACAACATATTGTAGGAGGAGGGAGTGTTAACCACGATGTACTTAATGGTAATGGTGTTTGTGTTTTCTCCATCAGAAAAGGTCGTCCAGAGCTCCATCTGATCTCCATTGAAATCTACCAGAGTTCCATCAAATGGCTTGAGTTGGTCCCTAGGAATTCGCAAGCCTTCGAAGGTGCTAAAAAACATCATGTTCGTAGAACTTCCTTGATCAACCAATACTCGGTGCACGTTACACCCTATTGTCACTACAGTGATGACCACGAGGTCATTTCCATGAGGATGGACGTATGCCTGGTCGGCAGTCGAGAAATAAAGTGTAGGCTCTGCTACCGACCTCAATTCCATTGTTTCGAAAGCCAACCAGAGCTCGAAAATAGAGCTTTTGGCTTGTGGTTGTCGTTCCTTCACCCGAGAATCCTCAGGCGATGGTATTGAAGTCCCCGAAAACAGGGTCACATGATCATTACCCTTTGGCTTTACTGCCCGAGAAGTTGTACTCCTATCTTTGGGCTGTAAATATTTCTTGAGGTGGTCGTTTTCCACTAGGCCCCCCAACTGGTAAATCAAGCTTAGACACCTTTTGTGTCGTGTCCTCGTGCCTGGTTGAACATGCACCAGGAAGCCCAGTTGTGGCCTAAGACACGCTCGGTCTTCCTAGGATATTTTAGTTTGGTGGAGACATCAGAATTTTCCAATAAGCGTTTAAGCACATAGTGAAAGCCGAAATAGGTGGTAGTGGTTGTAAAAGAGGCGTGCTCCTTCTTTCACTTTCTTTTTGCGCTACGTAGAATGTGTACCCTTTATCCGACCATTTTTTGATAGTCATCTCGACCAATCTTAGGTGGGCTTCCCAAACACCCTCCTTATATCTCCCTTCGTCATGACGTTCATTCGTCCTCTTTCTTTGGATAGCCTCCTTGGATTAAAACTCGTCCTGAACCTCCGTCATTGACATGACCCTATTCCTGAGCAGGGAGTCACTGAATGGGTTTGCCTGAAGGCCTTTGACGAATGCATCCACCACCATTTCATCCCTCAGGTCCTGGATGCACACTGATACCTCACAAAAGCGATTGAGATATTCCTTTAAAGATTCACCCTCCTTTTGCTTGATATCAAAGAGGTCATTCATGTGTGGTGGTTTTACCTTATTGGCCGCAACTTGCTCTTCAAACCGTATAGCAAAATCTCGAAAAGAGTTTACTGTTCCATAAGGAATTCCACTAAACCATTTTAAGGCCATCTCGGTGAAAGTTCCTTGTATTATCTTGCATCAGATCGAGTTCGAGCCTTCTAAGATCAACATCTGGGCTTGAAAAAACTTGAGGTGGGTCTCGAGGTCTTCGATCCTGAAGAAAGGAGGCATCTTGCGTATCAGATAATGTGGTGGAATGGGTTCCTCCACGATGACTTGGGGGAACGACTTGGGATTCTCCTGCCATTCTCTTTCAAACAGGTTGATGGGTCCCTGCCTCTGTTGCTCTAGGAACGTCCTCCTTAACACCTCGTTTGATTTCTACAACTCTTCATATGCTATTATGGCGTCCTCCATCAATCGTCTTGAGGCATCGGCCTCGTCCCTCAATCTCTGCTGCTCAGCTTGGGATTCTTCACAGATGCACTCCTACTTAGTTCGAAATTTTTTGGGCCTATCTCCTTTCCTCGTTCTCGCACTGTAAGGCGCACATCGCCTCTACGACCCTTTGTAGATGGCTTCTTCGCCATCAGGTGCGGTTGTTGCTTGTCCAGTGTTTCTCGTGATTCCGACTTCTGTATTTTATTAAAACAGTTTTGTTTGTCCCACGGTGGGCGCTAAATGTTCTCGAAGAGATGAGGTCGATCAGAAATTATGTGAGCTTTGAGTGGTCTCCCTTCATGCTCTAGTGATTCAGCTTCCAAGGAAAAATGGGTGATCCACCTGCAGAAAATACTTTGACGCTCAAGTCATTAAGAATACCAAATTCTGTGTATATAATGAATATAGTGTTGAGATTCAAGTTTACTTTACTTCCTGTGAATGATCATCTATTTATAAGTCTTCATGAACATGTATCTTTGATAACGGTTTCCCCAAAATTTAATACAGCATAACATAGTATTATGTCATAAAATATAAATATCATGTATATAAATCAGAATTTTGTAACATAATCAGAATAATATTTATGTAATATAATAAAAAAATTACGTTAATAAATCAAAACATTTATATAATCAGAAATGTTGTTAGATAAATTAAAACATTATGCGTTAATAATATTGATTCCTATGACTATAATATATTATCTAGGACGTTGTGTATTTTAATAAACACCTCGTCGGAGGTTTAATAATATTTTATGCCCAAATTTTCCTTGATTGGACTTGTCTAGCCATGTGTCTATCCGGCTGGGACTCCGTCTTAACATTACATGCTACTGTCCTTGTTGGGCCACCAAACGTGTCAGGCTGCTCGGTCCAAGTCCAAGGAGACCGAGACAAGACAAGGAGTATTAGTAATTTCTAAAAAATAAAACTACTTGCATAAAATATTAAACAAAAACAAGTATGGATCAAAATAAAAATATTAAACACAAACACTTTTTTCTTTAAAAAGTATTCTTGCTTCTTTGAAAAACAAAAAGTAAACAAGTGAATGAAGAAAATGTATTAATTCAAAAAACAATAATTTTATTTATTAATATCTAATTTCTAATAAGAGAAATAAAAAAACACTTATTTTTTATTTTTTTTAACAACATAACTGATTATATTTTTAAAATAAGTTTAACTGTTTTCTTATTTCTTTCTTTTTGCTAATTTTTTACACATTATTTATCTCGGAGTAATAATATATTAACATGATAAATTTAATTTATCAATAATGAATTATATTACTACATTATTATAATATAGTACTTAAATAAATTTTTTAATTATCAAAGTATTTTTATATATTCTTCCTTCAATATTTGGATGATGCTTGTACCATACTTTCTAATTGTGCCACTTGATGGTGGCCCTTGTATTAAATTAATTAAGCAGAAATGTGGGATCTTATCGTGTTTTATTCATTTTGGAAGTGTTGTGTGGTGTCAACTGTCAACTAACCCACATTTGGTTTTATACTGTTACTAATTTTGTTTCTTTTGTCTAATTATTATTTCCATGGAGATATTTGGATGTCATGTTCTTGTTCTTAGTGTTTTAGCTTTATTCATTGTGAGTTGACTTACCTATTCAATAATTCATGGGTTGATTAGAATGTAATTTGGTTTTATTCATTATAAGTCAAATCATATGTTTTCTTAGAAAGAGAAAGAAAGGAGAAAATAAAGGGAAGAAAGTTATTTATTTATAACAAGGGTTAATTTAAATAAAGTCTTTTTTTTGCAATTTTATCAATGCCAAAAGTAAAAGGATTTTCAATAATAAATTGGATATGAGATGTGACAGCTCTTTGATAATTTAAAAGACACTGGAAGGTGACAAGGACAACTTTATATACTTAAAGTTATTCTTTAATAAAATTCAATAGCCATCAAACGATAATTTATTTTATGATAAAATTCTTCAATTTTAATAGTAATAACAGAATAAAATGTTAATGCAATCTTAAACAATTATTTTTTATGATTACTGAAATCTGGTTTGAAATTTAAATAGTACTAATTAGTTACAATGAATATATATTAATGAAGAAAATGTTACTTGGGTGTAATATTTTTCTAATATTAAAAGTTTAACCTGATATTTTAAAACTCTTATCTAAAGCAGCAAGTGTTAAATAAAAAAAAAATATAATTATTTAGTGATTAGAATATAATATATAAAAGAAGGAAAAATATAAAAGAAACATACAAATACAATAGAATAAGAACATAATATTATTAATCATTAACGTTTGAAAACTTAAATTTGTGCGATGATAAATATATTAAAATTTATTAAATTTAGTTAATTGATTAGGAGCAACCCTTATTTCATGAATCTGGTAAGATATTTTTTTTTTCTTCAAAAAAATGTGGTTATTATAATTTGGCACATCCTGGTCCTAAGCTAGCTTAGCCAGCTGTAGTCTTAAAGTTATAGTGATGAATATTAAGTTTGTTTTCTTCAAACTAAACATTCGCCGTTTTTCAAGCAAAAAAACTTAACTATTTAACATATTTAATTTAAATTTTATAAAGTTAAATAATTTTTAAAAGTTTCATTATAAAGCTGTATGAGTTTTCTAGAGTATTTTTACTTCATTTTTTTAGTGAATTATAAAAGCAGTCCTTTTTTTTTTTATTCAAACGTGTTTTATATAACTTTAAAAAAAATGGAGTTGAGCACTTAGTTTGACCAGCAACTTATTAATTTGAATTGTGATTAGAAGCCGTACAAAAGCTGAATTGGCATCCCAGGTTTGTTGTTGAATGAAAAAGTTTTATAAGTACAGAAAACTATTAGTAAAGATTCAATAATTAATTAATTATATCACATATATCCCTAAAAAAAATAATAAAATAAAAATTAATTTTTAGATAACAAAATAATTAGTTATAATATAACTAAAATAGAAATTATTTTAGAAACTAAAAAAAATTAGTTTCTAATATTGTTAAACAGTTTCTAAATTGATATTTAATTAGCAATCGAGATTTTAACTACCAATTATTTATTTTTTAAATTTTGTCTTTAAAACCTTGGTTGTAATTAAATACCAATTTAGAAACTATTTAACAATAATAGAAACTAATTTAGAAACTAATTTTTTTTTTAGTTTTTAAAATGGTTTCTAATTTAGTTATTATTGCAACTAATTATTTTGGTCTCTAAAAATTGGTTTCTATTTCATGATTTTCTTGTAGTGCCACATGTGGATACCCAAGCTTAACTAAAATAAATTTAAGATATTTCTAGATTTAATTAAATTTGGTTTTATAAATATTATAATTTTAAAATGGTGCTTTTGAATCTTTTATAATTTGAAGAGTATATTTTGTTTTTTCTAAGCTTGATTTTATCAGCAAGAATTCTAAACTAAAAAATAAAGTATAAATTTAAGGATGATATATTTAATGAATACAAGAAACAAAACTATTAATTTTGGAATTAGTCTTTTAGCATTACAATTGTATAAGACAATTTTTCGTATTCTATAATTTTAAAATTTATAATAAATAAATACATATTTTCTATTTATGATAAAAAAAATTATGCCAGAATTTATTACAACATTTCTCTAATTTGTTTAAAAATATTGAAATTAAATTTAAACTAATATGAAAATGATATATAAAAGAAGATGAATGTTTTTCTAAAACTTTTCTCTCTATATAATTTCTCACCACATTTCTCTATCTCTAAAATTGTTTATTTTACACGTATCTTTGTATTAAATAGAGCTCTTATTAAACATGTTATTACTATCCCTCTATCCTATAAGTTATATTTAGCTTGTACTACTATATACCATAATTCTCCACCGCCATTTATTTAATAGAGTTTGGATTATTATAAATAAGTTATTAATGTTGAGATTATTTTTTTTCTTTGTTCATTTAATATTTTAATTAAACTCATTTATAATGGATTTGGTAATGGATCATGAACAGTGTTGGACTTTCTGGGGATTTGGGTATATGAATGTGACTACTATGTAATGCAATGGATGATAACCATTGTAAGAGTCAAAATTGAGAGAGGTGGAGACCAAGGTATATCATCCTTAACTAATTTTTTAATATAAAATTGTGTACTTTATAAACTAATTTGAACTTATTATGTGATGTAGTATTTTATGGATGTTCAACCAATGGATTCAAAATCAATGGACTATGTGAGGAGCATGTGAGCAATATATTTCATTATAGCACTCTAGGATAGATGATAATCAAAATATCTAAATCATATGTTGTTTAGTTTTAGTTTTGGTTTATATGATTTAGTGTATAGAAATCTTAACATTACATATTAATGAACTATGTGAGGAACATTCAAAATCAATGGACTATGTGAGAAACATTGGAGCCATATATTTCATTATACTCTAGGATAGATGATGATCAAAATATTTAAATCATATGTTGTTTAGTTTTAGTTTTGGTTTATATGATTTAGTATATAGAAATCCTGACATTACATATTAATTTATAATTTCGTTTGATTCATTTTATATTGTTTTATAAGTATTTATAAGTTTTTTTGTATTATTATTGAATTTGGCTGAGCTTTTAAACGATACAAGTTAATTAAGAGGAAGAAACATAATAAACAAATTGAAGCTAAAAAAGTTCACACATATGACATTTTTTTAACTAAAATCGTAGTTTATAAGAAAATATAGCCAACGATTTTGACTAAAATCGTTACCTGTGTGAACCTTTTTTTTTATACACAACAATAGCATAAATGACGGTTCAAACGAGAACCATCACATATGATTACCTATGTTCTTTTAAATGACACACGTTAGACGACAGTTAATTGTTGCCTATATGGAAAAATATAAATGACGACTCAAGTCGTCATTTATATTGAATTACTTTAGATGATGTTTGCATAGACTACAGTTTTAAAACTATCATCTAACAGTTCTAAAATTGTAGTCTAAATGTCTTTTTACAATAGTTTTGTCCAATTATATAAGTTAACAATTTAGGTTAATTAAAGATATATAGTGAGCTAAGATGATGCTAAAAGTTTTTAATATTTATTAAATACAATACCAGTTAAATCGATGTTAAGGTGTCATATTTAAAAATAATATTAATTTCAATATGCATGTTCACCTTTATTTATGAACTATTTTTTTATAAAGACTAAAAAACTATTTAGAAATGGTGTAATAAATTGAGAACCAGATTTGTAAAGGTGAAAAATAAAAATAAAATTTTTAAAGAAAAATAAATATATATAAATTTCATGTAGTATGATCCACTTAATTAAAAATTAAAAGGATTTATGCTTGAGTTATTCTTGCCGAGAAGAGGTCAGTCGAAATCTGAGTGAGCTCCGAGTGGTCTCCCTTCAAACTTTAGTGATTCAACTTCAGATAAATGAAAGGGTTCCACCTGCAGAAAATACTCTGATGCTCAAGTCAGTAAGAACATCAAATTATATGTATATAGCGAGTATTATGCCAAAATGTGAATTGAGATTACTCCATGTGAGCGGTTATCTATTTATAAGCCTTAATGAGCTTGAATCTTTGACACTAGTTTATCCAGTTTTTTAATGAGGCATATTATCGTATCCTCTCATAATGGAGTTTTGGACAAAGTTAACACTAGTATGAATGAAGGAGATGATTTTAAATGAATGAGATAATTGTGGGTGAAAGAGATGAGTGTGAATGAAAAAGATGAATATGAATAAAGGAGATGTGTGTGAATGAAGGAGATAAGAAAAAAATGTTGGTGAAAAAGATGAATGTGTAGAGATTTATAAAGAAACTGAGAGAAAAAAATTATGAATTTGTCATATTTAAATTTAAATATTTAGATTAAATATAATTTATTATTATTATTCGTTGTCACGAAATCCCACGAATCCGTAACATATAAATTAATTGACGATTTTACATAAATATTAAAAATATATTATATTAATAGTAACATAATCAATACATATTAAAAATAAATTAGACTATTGTGGTTTACTTAATAAATAATTAAGCTAACATAATAAATATATGTAAGAATCAATTAGACTTTAATTCTTTTTAAATAGTTTACTTATTTATGAAATATGATTTTAGATAGTTTACTTATTTTTGAAATATGCACAAGATTTTGTTTAAATAAAATTATTATTATTTAATAATTTTGACAAAGTAAATGGTATTTATGTAATTTGTGATATAAAGTTGGGTTTCCCATGTATTTCTCCGCAATTCTGAGCTAAAGAGCAAAGAAGGTCTTTTTCAATTTTTGAACTTTCCACAATTTCATTTCCTCACAAATTACTAGGTACTAACAAGAGTGAGTGATTCTCCAAAATCCGTCCGGTGAACAGTGAGAGTTCATATCTTTGCCCAAGATTTATCTTTCTCATTTATGAAACAAGAAAGATGACTTTTATCTAAGGAAGCATACAAATATATTGATATCTTAACTTGAATAATTAATATCAAAACACACCCTTATATTGCGACGCAGAGTAATATTTTTACTTTTGGTAATTTATTTTCAAATAATATTTAAATTCAATTTAAAAATAAATAATAAAATAATAAATTAAAAAACAAGAGGCTAAAAAACTTCTTAAAACATTATTATTGAAGAAAAATCCTAAAATATTATCCTTACAAAACAATTTTTAAAAACACTTATATATTTATTAAAGAGTTTATCTCAGTTGATTGTGGGTGTAAAGATATTCAGGGCCTACGAATCATTTTATATAGAACAACTTAAAATGTATTTGATCCTAAAATTAATTAACGTTGGCGTAAATAGACAACATGCATAGTCAACACATGGTGACTAAATTTTAATAGAAAAAAAAGATGCAGTACCGTTCTCTTCCACTTGTTATAGTACCACATTCTTTGGCCTATAAATTAGTGGCCACGCCATTGGCCATTGAGCCATTGCACAGAGAGCAATACATAACGCAGAATTTAACCTAACCTGAGAAAGAGATCAAGAGGTTCATCAACATGGCTGGTGGGGTGTTTCCTGTGGATTCATCACCAATTACCAACGACTCCGTTGCTAAGATCACGCTCTCAATTGTCATCACTTGCATCGTTGCTGCATCCAGTGGACTCCTTTTTGGATATGACCTCGGAATTTCAGGTTATTTTCTTCCAAAGTCTCCTTTTCCTTTTCTTCTTACAACAACCATGTCAATTCCGAACAAAGCAACACTCTATAGCTTCTGCGTTTTTCTAATATTTTCATCAGAAAATCTCAGTAGAGAAGCAGCATAATTGCTTTTACAAAGTCTGCTTTAAATTCTCAATGATTTCAAACATATGGTTGAAAATCTAAAGATCTAGCAGAAATAGGAGATATACCAGATGTTACTCTTAATTAAGACTATTGTTCATACAGTTTAAGAGTAATTATTCTAGCTCAACTTCTCTAAGAATTATTAGACTCGAACTTTGCTTTATTTTAGAACTTTTCTTTACCTTAGACATTACTTGTTTTCTTATTTAATTAACGCCAACAATAAGATATATGCAAATATAATTTTTGAATCAAGTATAAATTTAATTGTAATTATATATCCCTAAATTCAAAGAGAATCAGCTATTCCACCAATGTTTTTATTGGCACAATTAAAGGAACGTAATTGATTCTAAATATAGGAAGAAAAATTGCATTTCCAAGCACGGAACTTCGGTGTTTAAGTAAAATAATTGAACCATATTTATGGCGCATCAACTAGTTATATCCTCCAAAGACAAACCTAACATTAATGTTAAAAAATAATGTAGTATCTTCTTACGATAATGTTTATTAATTATTACAATAGTGTAGTTTAATGTTATAGATTTGGAGGAAATGTTAAAGAAGCCTAAGCTTATGCAGGTGGTGAAGGTTTCTTGGTATTATTATAAGGTTGATACATTTTTAAAGTGTTTTTTTCCTGATAAAAAAATATTAATTATTATAATATTTCACGAAAAGTTAAATATATTTAGCATCTTAGAATACAAAATACACTAATAATAGAAACGACTAAAAGAAGGTATTTTAAAACTATTTAAATTTAATCTTAGAAAAGTACGCGCCACAAAAATGACTTTTAAAAGAGAAATTTTAATCATAGATATAGATAATAAGAACAAATATCAATGGCCACACAAATACAAAAGACCTTCTTTTGTGGATTGCACATGGTTTGAATTTGAAAGTATTTCAATGTCCTTGACGTGTGCGTAACTTTGCACACGTCACATTGGGCCCACAAAAACTTTTGTTGACATGGTATCAAAATTACGGGAAATTCTTCCTCACTTTCATATTTTCTTTTTATCAGAAAGAATTGAAATAATAGTCATACTTCCTATGTCTTCATATTTTCAAAAATATTAAAATTGTCTATTTTAAATTTTAAATTTTAAAGTAAATTTTGTATTTCAATTTTTCAATCTAAAATACAAAAATTTTACATCTTAAATTATAAAATTTAAAATACTCTATAATTCTAAATGTAAAATTATATTTTGAATAGTAGAGTTCAGAAAATATTTTTTAAATGAGGTAATAATTTTCAAATTTTATAATTTAAAATGAAAAATTATATTTTATATTACAGATTTGAAGTATTTTTGAATTAAAAATGAATTTTAGAATGAAAAAAGATAAATTAATTTTTTCAAAAAAAATATAGAGACATAAAGAGAAGGTAAGGAAGTATTTAGAATTTAGGATTAGAATTGGCACAGATGGTATTTGGATGAGTGGTGAGAAAAATTTGATGAGAGGTTAATATAAAATTTGAAATTGTGTGATTTACTTTGGAAATTTTTCATCATAAAAGAAAGTTACTAATAAAAGTGAGTATGAGAATGAATACATAAAACTGACTCTTGCTTGGAATAAAAATGTTAACGAATTTCAGGAGGAGTGACAACAATGGTGCCGTTTCTGGAAAAATTCTTCCCAGATATATTAAGAAAGATTGGTGGTAGTGATGTAAACATGTACTGTGTGTATGACAGTCAAGTGTTGACATTGTTCACCTCTTCTCTGTATCTTGCGGGGTTAGTATCGTCTCTGGCAGCTAGTCGAGTAACAACATCATTGGGTCGAAGAAACACCATCTTCTTAGGTGGTTTAGTTTTTCTTCTTGGTGCTTCCCTTAACGGAGGTGCACAAAATATTGCTATGCTCATTCTGGGTCGTGTGTTACTTGGATTCGGAGTCGGTTTCACTAATCAAGTAAGTTCAATTCCTACCTTTTTAAATTTCATAAACTACTACTACTACTACATTTTTATTAATCAAAATACCTATTATTAATCACAATAGAGTATCCATTTTTTAATATATACCCTACCACATAAGCAAAAACTCGTCAACCCCCCGTTTTTGTTTTACTAGTTTTAATTAACAAGTGGCCATTAATATTCTATTTTATTCTAAGATAAAATGTCCCATATAGAGCCTTAAATTCAACTATCTATCAGTGTCACAACATTATTTTTATAGCGCGAAACACATGCACTGAATTAAATTACTATACAAGTCAAAAACTCAAATCTTAGAAAAATAAAATTGAATATACCACCTCATTTAGAGCGGTTTAAAAGCAACTAATCTGAACTAAAATTTATAAAAGTTGAACTAAATTAGCCTTAAGATAACTAAACAGTTTAAAATAAATTAAATCTAAACCGTCTTTTAAAAACGAACTATTATAAATTTTCTTTCTTTCTTGAAGTTTTCCTTTAGTAAATGGATGCGACTCAAGGTATAAACTCTTCTGACAATGACAGTTAAATTCATATTTTTTTAGCAATGAACCGGTGAATATCAATCACCACTCTATGTGTATAGGGTGTTTATTATTGTGAAAAAGAATATTACGAAAGTTTATTGATGTATTGTAAATCTATCTTTATTATTTTTTTTAAATATTACAAAGTGAACTTCAACCCTAACTCAACTTCATAAAATCGATTCATGGGTGAGGTTTGTCCCACTTATATACAACAATGAAAGGTTTTAATCTCTAGTTGGATCTCTAACAACCAGTTTGTAATTCACAGAACTTATCAGTTGAAGAGAAGAAAATCAGTTGGATTTAGTTTGTCAGTTCAGTTCAATTAAATTATTAACAGTTTAGTTAGTTTAGTTCTTTTTGAACAAGCCTGACGAATAGTACGATGTTGGAATGTCGCAATAATTTTGAAAAACAGGCAGCGCCATTGTACCTTTCTGAAATTGCTCCACCCAAATGGCGAGGAGCATTCAACACAGGCTTCCAATTCTTCCTAGGAGTTGGAGTATTGGTCGCTGGCTGCATAAACTTTGTAACAGCGAAGCACACATGGGGGTGGCGAGTTTCGCTTGGCATCGCTGTGGTGCCTGCAGCGGTTATGACAATTGGTGCCTTGCTTATAACTGACACTCCCAGTAGCTTGGTTGAACGTGGCAAAGTAGAACAAGCAAGAAGAGCCTTGCGGAAGGCCAGAGGATCCTCCATTGATGTTGAACCTGAATTGGATGAACTCGTTAAGTGGACACAAATTGCGAAATCTGTAGAGAAGGAGCCATTCAAAACCATATTTGAGAGGAAGTATCGACCCCACTTGGTCATGGCGATTGCTATCCCATTTTTTCAACAAATGACAGGGATTAACATTGTGGCATTCTATGCTCCTAACCTCTTTCAATCAGTGGGTTTGGGACATGATGCCGCTTTACTTTCTGCCGTTATTCTCGGAGCAGTCAGCCTTGCCTCTCTCCTCGTCTCAACTGCTATTGTTGATCGATTTGGTCGAAGGTTCTTGTTCATATCTGGTGGCATTCTCATGCTTATTTGTCAGGTAAACAAAATTAATTAACTTCCTTATGTTATTAGTATCTGTCCAACGTCCTTGGCTGGTAGTGGTACTAATAATACAATTTTTTGTGACAATTACTCCTATGAAGATTGCGGTGTCAGTTACGCTAGCAGTGGCAACTGGTGTTCATGGTACAGAGGAGATGTCAAAAGGCAATGCAATTGTGGTGTTGGTACTGCTTTGTTTTTACACTGCAGGTTTTGGTTGGTCATGGGGACCTCTCACGTGGCTAATTCCAAGTGAGATTTTCCCGTTAAAAATCAGAACCACTGGACAAAGCATAGCTGTCGCGGTGCAGTTTATTACCATATTTATATTATCCCAGACATTCTTGACAATGCTGTGTCACTTTAAGTTTGGTTCCTTCCTGTTCTATGCGGGTTGGATTATAGTGATGACAATCTTTGTTATATTTTTCGTGCCAGAAACAAAAGGAATTCCTATGGAATCAATGTACACCATATGGGAAAAACACTGGTTTTGGCGCCGGTTTGTAACTGAAGTTACTCAACAAAATCTTCCATGAACTAAATATCACTTTAGGACCGTTGTTTGTTAAAAGTTGTTGACTTTGCCTTCCAAAGTTACAATATTTTCTGTATATGTAGAAAATGTCTATAATAAACGTTTTTATGATCATATATGTTTTTAACTATACTTATTATAACTATTTGTATAGCACTGATCCAGGCAAGTTTAATATATATCAGTTCTCTATATCTCAATTTTAATAGAAATATTTAGTATATTTTATAATGAATAGAGAATGGCTTTTATAAAAGCCTTACAACCACCGAAATCGAAATCAAAATCTACGTAACAGATAACTAAGAAATAGGCACTACTATTAAAATATAAAATATCTGCAACAGATTTATTTAACTCCTAAAAACTAGCTTGACTTATTCTTCAGACTTTGCCAAATATCCAA
>Ga0123342_1007737_pt1 | contig 14031 bp, 9 predicted proteins | sample Turbeawhitnodule_FD_89960 | JGI IMG/M metagenome (GOLD analysis project Ga0123342, IMG submission 89960) | Root nodule microbial communities of legume samples collected from Mexico - Turtle bean Mexico white nodule | ecosystem: Host-associated > Plants > Roots > Nodule | place: Mexico: Nepantla...
TATATATATATATATATATATATATATATATATATATATATATATATATATATATATATATATATTGGTATGGAAACTATAGAGAATTTATTGTTATGTGGGACACAGAGGATGTGAAAGAAGAAGGAGAAGGAAGGGTTTTAAGTAAAGTTTGGTGTATTTGTTGGTGGAAGTTTGGATTCAACGACAGAGGCAGAAAGAACGAGAGATGTCAAAAGAAAATCATTCTTGCATTATATATAGATATGGTATTTATTTATTTTTTTGTAATTTTTACTTTGATGTATATTGTGTATAATTTCACCTAATTTTTATTGAAACTTAGATTATAGATTTAATTAATGTTATTCATTAAATACTACTAAATATGAATATTTGACCGGGCCTTCCACATAAACAAATTGGGTTTTTCACCAAAATATAATTTTAACTTTATTTATTATTAGAATAAGTAAACAAAAAGTATTTACAAATTTGGATAATTTAAATAAAAATTATTGAAATTATCATTAGTCTTTTTGTTTTTATTTAACATTAAAGTTATGTCATTCTTGTATAATTTTCTCAATGTTTATTTCAGTAAGATAATGTTATTTTATACTATCATTTATGTATGGCTTCAATTAAATCCTACCCAAAATGTTAATCAAAGTCATGTTTAGTGTTGACTTCTTCTTCGAAAATTTTGACCCAAAGTCATTATCACATAACTTTGATGTTTCACTTAATCGAAATTGAAGTAAATTTGCACCAACATGACTTCTTCCAAACGAAATCGTACCAACAAGTAAACAAAATTTACTCATTCTAGTAATAAACAAAGTAAATTGCATCATTTTTGTGCAAAAATCAATCAAATTGTTTGTTTGTTTTTAAAATATATATGAATGTTTGTATGTGATGTGTGTGCGTAAGATAGACCACTCTATCTTATCATGTTTTCACTGGATGAACATAGTCTAAATCACGATAATGAAGATAGATGAATATGGAATGAAGAATGATAAAAAAAAATATTCATTAAAATCTATAGATTTTGCATAATAACTTAAGGGGAATGTCACCTCATCAACCTTATACGTTGCATAGAAGAGATTGTACTAATTATATATATTTTTTGATAAAAATATATATTAACGGTTAAATATAAATTATTTTTAATTTTTAATTGATTAAAGTGTATTTTTATATTTTGTTTATTTATTGTGGTGATTTTGTTACAAATTGAGTCAAATTTTTTTTCTAAACTAATGATCCTTTAGTTTTAGTTACACAAATTTGAAGATTAACTCAAAATATGAAATTTCTTCTACTAAATTCACTAGTATGAAAATCACGAAAGTCAACTAATATTTAAATAAACAAATTAATAAAATTTTAAGAATAATTTCACAAATAATTGAAAAACTAAAAGATGATTATTGAATTATTTTCTTATTCAATGCGAGACATATTTTTAAAGCAATTTTACCATTTTTATAACCTTTTTGAACGTTAATAGAGATTTATAGTTTTCATATAAATCAATCTTAAGAAAAACAATAAAGTCTTGAAATAGTAAAAAAAAGTTTAAAATTGCATCTAAAATCTAAAACAACTGTTTGTACAGCATGGGCCTCAATTAAATAAAAAATAAACAAACCTGAAAATAGATTAATAAAACGAATCTTAGTCAAAAGATAAGGAACATAAAATATATTTTTTAGTCTTTTAAGTTAGGTAACAAAGTAGTTTTGTTCACAGTGTCTGTGCTTAAAAAATAATCTTTATTAAATGTAAAGAAAAAGTGTAAAACTACAATTCATAAGGAGCCTCTTAAATCTGAATAATATTTTATTGTTCCTTTAAACAAAAATTCAAAATTATGTTTCAATTTTTTAAAAATATGTCTTACTTTTTCTCTAATTTATTTTTTATTTCAGACTAACTGTAATTAAAATTTAGTCATAATTTGTTAACCGTTAGAAAATATATTTTGATGATAAAAAAATAAAAGATAGAGAGATGAAAATAAGAGAAAAAAATATTTAGATGAATAAAATCATATCTAGATTCTTTAGAAGTAAGAAAAGGACATTGTATCGATAATATATTTTTATTAAGCTTAATATTTAAAAAAATCTCTTGCTTAAAACATATGGGAAGAAGATTATTGAGCACAAGAACACCCTTGTCACGTCATGCTGACGATGATTAATTAGGTTAATTAGTTTGATTGAATTATAATTTCTGTTAAACGATAACGATCTTTCTTTAGGTTTGAGATATGACTAGACTATAAAATTGAATCTCTTCTCCCAATTTCCCATTGTTTAATTTATTCAGATAAATAAATACTCTCATAATAATTGAATATTTAGGTCCTCCTTTTTTAATATAAAAAAATGTTATCTTTGAAATTTTATACGATAATACTAACACCGTGGTCAAACGTTAATATAAAAGAAAAATAACCTTAGAAAAACGTAACATAATTCATTTCACGAGTAAACAATGCCATAAACGCCATCATTTTTGACATTAAGCATTTGATTTGAGCACCACTTTAACATAACCAATGGTAATTTGTTGTTATCATAATTAATTTTCTTTTTCTTCAAATTAGTGATGTGAAGACACTTCCAACAGAAAAGGAATTCCATTTTCATTGGTTGGTTTAGTTTCATAAAATAATAATAATAGTAATAATAATAATAATAATAATATGATTATTATTATTATTATTATTATATGTAATATTTATGTGAAGCGCAAGAGATACGTAATTGTAGATTCGTTGAATTTAGGGTTGTGAAAAGACAGCAATAATAAAAGAAAAATGTTGGAATATCTTTGCATAGAAGAAAGTGGGTGTTTGACTCGTGGCAATTCTTTCGGTTTCCGCATGATAGGATACTTTAACTCTACTCCCTTCGTAATCCGGTAGGTGCAGAAGTTGTTCCACCAGTATGATCAAGGAAAAGTTAGAATAAGGAATTACTAGGATAATTAAGTACTTTTTTTCTTAGCTCCACTTTTCCCTTATTTTCTAATTTTCAATAAAACAAATTATTATATTTGCAGTGTATTTTCTAAAATGGTATATAAAATATATTTTAATCACATGCTGATAAAAAAATATTTTAATGAGATTTGTTAGATTGATGATGTCATTTATTATTGTACCGACCCATCATTGGACGTGGTTTGACCACTAGTAATGATGATGCCGCGTAAGGTGGGTCCCACGAGCAGCATGGACCAGTGTCTCGCGAGGCTCGTGCGCCAAGGTATCGAAGAGTGGTCAGACATCGATCATCAGGATGCGCTAACGTGTCCTCGGCATTGTAGAGGTCGGACATCGATGACTCGAACAATAGAGCTGGGCCACAAGAAGTGGATCCCAAACCACACACCAATTATCAGTTTGGGAGAAGCCTAGGTCACGAGAGTCCACGCGTGTGGTGTGGATGGCGCGTTCAGGCGTAACACAAGTAAATAGCCACTAGAAAAGATACGACCCGAGAAGGTCATGTTCCAGGGGTGAGCTGCATGCATGGCACGTGAACGGCTAGGACGCTCCCAGGAAGGGCGATCCCAGAGATCAGGTGCACGAGTTGGCACTCAGGTGGTTGTCCCGTCCAAGGTTGCACTTCAGTTAGGGAGCCCTACGCGCTAGGTTGCCCTAAGAGTGGGTAATAATGACGCTAGGGCCCACCCTCAGAAAGCCTATTTTGGGTAGTGGAAACCCTGGACTATATAAAGGGAAGTAACAAACCTAGTAAGGTACGCTATTCATTTGCGCCGCTTCACACACACAATTCACACAAAGCTTTTACGCTTAAGAGTTTTGGTGTTTCCTAGCCCTAAGATTGACTTGAGCGTCGGAGTGCAAACGGCATCTAGGGCGCCCTTTGTCTTTGTGATTTCAGGTGTTAGATTGAGAGAGGCACGAATGAAGGCATAGAGAATCGGGCGTGAGAGTATCGTGAGACGTACGAAGGCGATCGAGTCAACCGACAGGAACATTTGGCGCCCACCGTGGGGCCCGAACTAAAACACTGTCCCACCAACAAGAACAAGAAAGATCAAGAAGATGAGAAATACGAGGCAAGGATCTGTTGCACCAAATGGGGGCGAAAGCCTCACCCTGTAACAAATTGTGGAAATGATGCAGGCCCTCCAAGAACAAGTGGTTGCGTTAAGAGCGGATCAAGAACGCATTCAAGCTGATTTGGCTGCGTCACGAACAATAAACGAAGAACTGCGCCGATCGAATGAGGAATTGCGCAGGGATCTGCAAAATCAGGTAGGCGAACGTGAGGAGGAAGATCAAGAGCATGCGACGCCACCCAGGAAATTTTCAATGTCGTTCTCGCAAGCGATCATGGATGTCGTGATTCCAACCACGTTCGTAGGGCCCAAAATCACCTTCACTGGAATGAAGGACCCAGAGGCTCACCTCACGGCTTTCCATACACAGATGATGTTAGTTGGGGGTTCTGACGTGGTGCGATGCAAGCTGTTCATGAGCACATTGGTGGTAGCATCATTGGTTCATCAGCCTTCCTGATGGCCACATGACGTCGTTCCCACAACTCACTAAGCTGTTTAGAGAGCAATACATCGCGAATCGAGCTCCTCCACCTGTCTCTTACGATCTCTTTGACGTAAGACAATATCAGGGAGAGTCCCTAAAAGAATTCCTCAACCACTTTGGGGCACAGGTGGTGAGGTTAAACATCAAGGAAGAAACGATGATAGTGCACGCGTTCAGAAAAGGCATCATGTCAGGGCCCTTTAGCGAATAACTTATCAAGAATCGCCCTAAAACTTTCGGCGAGATAAGGCGCCGAGCGATGGCTCACATTGTTGCGGAAGGATAAGTCCATGAGAAGCGCACGTGTGTTGTTCCCATGTGCCCACGTGCACCAGGTCGACCTCAACCCCTGAGGGTGCATGAGGCAACGACAAAGAAGAAGACCCTGACGAAGCAGCAGCCCTACCAACCCAGGAAGCCCCAAACCAGGGGTCATGCAAGAGAAAACGTGTCACCAAGGCATAACTTCATAGTAGAATTAAAGGACCTTATCATTATCCCCAACATAGCAGAGAGACTGAAGATACCCCACCAAGACCGACAAAAAGCTCGGGCCTAGCAAGAACGCCTGGTGTGAGTTTCACCAAGCATTCAACCACCCCATACGCAACTGTTTGGCGTTGGGACACCAGTTAGATGAGTTGGTGAAGAATCCTGAGGGATTACTTGCAGAAAACACAAGGTGTTGCGGATGTGGCGGTGACAGGGGCTGACCAGGGGCATGAAATCCCCGTGCATGGTGAAGTCCACATCATTTCAGGAGGTTTTTCAAGAAGAGCGTGCACCGCTTCTCAGCGGAAGAGATATGCACGAACAGTGATGTCGGTAGAAGCGTAAGGGGCAGTTGACGCTCTCGACGTCGACCTCGTTTTCACCAAGGCCGACCTCCGAGATGTCGTCCCCCACGACAATGATCCGGTGGTGATCTTAGTAGTAACTGCTGGGAGAAATGTACATTGTGTACTGGTGGATCAAGGAAGTTCGGCAAACATGATGTTCTGAACGACTTTCAACAAGTTGTAGTTGTCCCCTGACCTGCTAAGGCCTTATACTGGCTGCCTGTACGAATTCGCGTGAGACCAAGTGGAGGTGTGTGGGCACTTGGAGCTGAGGACCACCTTCACAGACGGTACCGCGTCCCGTATGGAGAACATCAGGTACCTCGTCGTCAACGCCCCCTCTGCATATAACATACTGCTAGGTAGACCTACGCTGAATAGGCTGAGGGCGGTATCATCGACGAGGCACATGAAGATGAAGTTGCTTGACTTGGGAGGAAAGGTAATCACCATCAAGTCAAATCAGAAAGATGCTAAGAGGTGTTATGAGAACAACCTCAAGACGAAGAGAGGGGTGTTCATGGTTACCACCAGGGCACCAAGTGAAGAAGGGGTCGCCCCACCAGAGATAGTCGCCCGTGAGAGGCGACCCGAACCAACAGTTGAAGCGCTGAAGAAAAGGGTGGAGTACAAGTGCAGCTCGAAGCTGAAACCTCACCAGTTCCAGGTCGCCGACCTGGTGATGCGGAACGCCCACCCATATCGATTAGAGAACAAGCTATCCCCCAAGTGGATTGGACCTTTCAGAGTGACAAAGGCCATTGGGAATGGAGCATACAGGCTTGAGACATTTGAGGGAGGCGCGGTTCCGTACATGCAATGCAACCAACCTCAAGTTTACTTCAACTGAACAGTAACCTTGTACATAATTCTTAGGGGACACTCTTTTTCCCTTATAAGGGTTTTTTAATGAGGTCGCCCAGTAAATTTCGATTGAAGTATATACTTGAATTATTTGTACAATGCAAATACGAACTGTTCACCTTGCGTTAGAAGTCTCGAGAGCAGGAAAGGTAGGTTCGTAGAGCACACCTCCCCCTCGGGCGTCGTTTGACCACTAGTAATGATGAGGCTGCGTAAGGTGGGTCCCACGAGCGGCATGGGTCAGTGTCTCACGAGGCACGTGCGCCAAGGTACCGAAGAGTGGTCAGACATCGATCTCTAGGATGTGCTGACGTGTCCTCGGCATTGTAGAGGTCAAACATCGGTGACTCAAACAGCAGAATTAGGCACGAGAGGTGGATCCCAAACCACACACCGGTTATCAGTTAGGAAAAAGCCTAGGTCACGAGAGTCCATGCGTGTGGTGTGGATGACGCGTTCAACCGTAACACAAGTAAAGAGCCACTGGGAAAGATACAACCCGAGAAGGTCATGTTCCAGGGGTGAGTTGCATGCATGGCACGTGAACGGCTAGGGCGCTCCCAAGACGAGCGATCCCAGAGATCAGGTGCACGAGTTGGCACCTAGGTGGTCGTCCCGTCAGAGGTCGCACTTCAGTTAGGGAGCCCTACACGCTAGGTTGCCCTAAGAGTGGGTAATAGCGGCGCTAGGGCCCACCCTCAGAAAGCCTATTTTGGGTAGTGGAAATAGTGGAAACCCTGGACTATATAAAGGGAAGTAACAAACCTAGTAAGGTACGCTATTCATTTGAGTCGCTTCACACACACACACTTCACACAGAGCTTTTACGCTTAAGAGTTTTGGTGCTTCCTAACCCTAAGATTGACTTGAGCATCAGAGTGCAAACGGCCTCTAGGGCGCCCTTTGTCTTTGTGATTTCAGGTGTTGGATTGAGAAAGGCACGAACAAAGGCACAGAGAATCAGGCATGGGAGTATCGTGAGACGTACGAAGGCGATCGAGTCAACCGACAGAAACATTTATAATATTTTACTTTATTCTTACACTTAAGATACTTGTTATAGGAATGTGTTAGGAAAATTTAATCGATTAAAAATATAGTCAAATTATATCATATGTAACTGACTGCAAATTTTATTTTATAAATTAGTTTTGTGATATTGAGTTATTGACAAGTCAACTTTCTAAAATATATTAAAGTTTATCGTAGTCTATTCAAGTGAGGTTTGCCTATTCAAGTGAGGTTTTTCGAGCCTGTTTGTTACCACTATCAAACTCTTCTTTATTCTCACACTCAAGATGATCAATATAGGATGTGTGTTGGAACTCTCACATAAATTAGAGATATGACCAAAATTATATTATATAAGTAGAGTGCAAATATTATCTTATCTCAGACAATTTGTTTTCTTATCATCTTTAGATGATTTCACAACAGAAAAAGAAAATCCAAAGAAGAAAAGAAAAGAAGATAAAAGAAAAGCTGAAAAACTTGTGTTATTGATAAGATTAAAAAAAAAAGTTAATTACAAACCATTAGTGAAACCAATTCGTAAAGAAACAAAAACACCTAACAAACTTAGTCGTCAAGTATCTTGTCAAGCCATCGTGAGACGATCTAGAAGATGATATTAGTAGACCGTCTAAATATATTCTAAACCATCATATAAATACATATCATCTAAAACTTTACTAAGTTGATTTTATGAGATTAAGTTAGTTTAAATATCACTTTGTAAGATGTATCCAACAAGAATTCTTAAACCTACTGTGTCATCAATTATGAAGATCCTCTCTATTCTCATTACTATTTAACATTAAAAAGTGTTAAATTTTTTATATCAATTAGATATATAATCAAATATGCATTATATTACGATTTTGTGATAGTTAAATTTAGAAGTTATTTTATAAAAAAATTGTAAAATATTACTAAAAGTTAAGTTTGATGGACCACTTTAACCATATTTTTATATATTGAGTAGAAAAAGTACAATCTACCCATTTCATATTCGATGAACGTGTAATATATTTTAAGGTTAATTTATATAGTGAAACCACTCTTGAAAATAGTGTTATTTTCCTACTCAACTCTTTAATTAAAAATATAATTTCACTTTGATGACTCGTGCAAATATTTGATATCAAATATTCTATTACACAAATTATTAAGATAAAATTCTAGGCTTAATATACATAAAAGAACTTGATATAAGTTTAAGTTTTGTTTCATGAAGAAAAATCATACCGTTTTCATTTCTAATATAAGTTATATGGAAGGAATGGGTTTGGGACAATATACTACAAAAAAAAAATCATGAAATAAAAACCAATTTTAGAAATCACAAATAATTAGTTGTTATAGTGACTAAATTAGATATCATTTTAGAAACTAAAAAATCTTTTGGTTTCTAAATTAGTTTTTATTATTGTTAAATGGTTTCTAAATTGGTATCTAATTAGCTACTAAGGTTTTTTGCTACCAAATTTAGAATCTAAATAGTTGGTAGTTAAAACTTTGATAGCTAATTAGATACCAATTTAAAAAATATTTAACAATAATATAAACTAATTTAGAAACCAATAATTTTTTTTAATTTCTAAAATGGTCTTTAATTTAGTAACTATAACAACTAATTATTTTTTTTTCTAAAATTGGTTTCTATTTCATGATTTTCTTGTAGTGATATTTCCAATCCTTTAGAATCCTTTAGGTGAAAAGAATAAAAGTTGAGCTTACTAGAGGATAATTGTACACATGTAACCAATAATTCTAAGGTCAATTATATTAGAATACAACATTTTTTCATATGCATGAATACAGCATTATTTTACTTGGTTACAAACTAAATCAATATACCATGATATTCTTTTCTTTTATTTTTTTGGTAAGAGTGTTTGTGAAAAAGGGTTTTGTTAAATGTAACACTTAGTTTCAATGATAAATTTAACTTTGAAATTCACAAGTTTTTAAATTAAATACAGACTAAATAATTATGCACATAACCTATTTGTGTGTAATAGGGTTTAACCATTTCTACAACATCCCCTATTTATTTCATTATTTATTTATTGATAAAAAAATATCAAATTTATAGATATTAGAAGATTTTTTTAGAACACTAACTTGACCAAATATTGAGTGCCTTAACGAGATTATAATTATTTTACTTAATTACAACACTCAATATTTAATATAATTAATAATCAAAGAAGTGACTATGAGGAAGTTTTCTCTTATTTTTGTACATAAAATCTTTAGAATATCCCATTTATGTCATTGCATTCAGAATACTGTTTAACAAAAATCGTGTTAAAAAAATTGTTTTATATGATCAAACGTGTATTTTAGTTTTTATGTATGTTTCAAATTTTAAGTGTGGTTTTCATATATAAAAAATTATATTAAGTTGGTCTTATGTGTGTAAATATTACTATTATTAATTATCTTACACTCCTATAGTTTGATCTTTAGTGTATTTTTAATTATATACATGTATAAATAAAGATTAGATTAAAAGTTTATTATAGGGTAAGAATCATATCAAGAATACACTATATGAACCAAATTAAAATTCAGAATGTGTATTTAAGGTCAATTTAATAATTTTTTGATACAATAGTTAATTGAGTTTGCAGCATAAATTATATATTTAGCTTAAAAGAAAACATTCATATATGAATGAAAGAGGAAAAGAGTTGGTGGGTACTTGTCAAGGAGAAAGACATCCTCCAAAGACTTTTTTTTCTTCAAAAACCATTTATTCAATTAAACACAAGGCCATTTGAAGGGGTCAAACATGTTATAATAATAATAAAAAATAATAATAATAATAATATGTTTGAGCCAGAAAAACCCTATTAATGCAAACAATTCTATGAAAAGAGAAATTAGAAACACAGAATCTGGATCCAAACAAAAGCATATGCCAAGAAAACAATGGCATTGGCAGGAGTGAGGAAAAAAGAGGAGAGAAAGAAAAGGTAAATTTTTGAAAACAAAGTAGAAGCCAGCAAATCACAAAACCTAGAACATAACTTTAGAGTGCCTTCAATTAATGCATTAAATTCATCTCCCATGCTCATTTTATTCTACTTTTGATTTTCTATTCAACAATATGCAAAATATGGAGCAACTATTAAATATACCACAACAAATACCCAACTTCAATTCAAAATAGTGAAAAAAAGCTATTAATTTTATATATCTTAAAAAAATAGGACAAAATGTAGAAAAAAAATAAAAAAAAATAAAAATATATATATATATATTATTAATCAAATAAATGTTATCTATTTATTTAGATGATTGAGTACTATCCTTTTTTTAAAGCACATAAAAATGATATATATTGATAGAATTGTTATAAACATTATCTATACCTATATACAAATTAGGAATGTTTTGGTGTACATAAATTTGTTTTTATTTTATCTTTATTAATATTTTATTTTATTATTTTATTTTGGATATTTCAATTATTTTTTATTTTTTAAGTATTTATTAAATAATTAATTATTCTTATAATTAATTAAAAATTATTTTTTATTTTATTTTTAATACTAATATATTGTCATCTCGTAGAAAAATATTAAACGTGAGACACTCGATTAGTCGTGTTATAATTCTTATGTGAAACAATTTTTTTTATATATTTTCATCTCTCTTAAAAATATAATTTTTATCTTTTTTTATTATTTGATTTAGTTGTTATTTCTTCTTATCATTTGATTTATTATTTCTTTAAAAAAATATGAATATAATAATGATAAAAATAAAAAATGTGATCCCAAAAATCTCTTTTTCCACTAGTAATAATAAAGGTAATAAAAGAATTACAACTGTTTTAGATATAACTAAAATATTAAACTAAATATTGATATGAAATCAAATTTATCATGCAGTAAAACTTCTTGTTATGGTTATCTTACTTCTTAGTTATTGATTTAAGAGATAACTTGAAGCAACAAATTTGAAAACTAGCCCCCTTTCAAGAATTAGACCCTGGTCCAGATATTGTAACTATGGAGAGAAATGTAGAAGGAAACTCAAGCACAATAAATAAACTAAAAGAAGTAAACCCTAAAGTTGGGTGGAGGCAAGTGATTGATTGACATTGATGGCATGGGATTGAGAGAGTAAGTTGGAAGTGTGGTTAGGGAAGTGAGTGGAAGTGTGGGGCAAGTTTGAGAAAGTCACAAGAACAGGTAAATTAATAGAAATTTGGCACACAATTTAAATGCAATTGAAGGCTATGCACATAGAGATTGGCCGGTGAAAAAGAGGTCATTTTCTGTTCACATTGAATGAAACACACTTCACTGTTTGGAAGGTTTTGGGTCTACCTTCAATGTTTTTGCAACTTTAGTTGGATCAATAAAAGATGTCTGAATGTGGAATGCAAAGAAATGGTGTAGGTGAGTTGGACCATTAACATACCAAGGAAGGTCATGGCATTGAGATTGCACTCTCATCATGCTATATGCAATTTTTGGCACATTTTTCTTTAAGATCCATTTTTGGAATCTATAGTTGAACAAATGTGTAACTTTTATCTCCCATTGTTTCTTAATCTTTCCAAATTAAATAATCTTATTCCACTATTATAATATGTTATCCAATTGCTGTTAGAAAATGTTAAATATTCATACATGATAACAATGTCAATTATTTATTCATATCAAATATTAACTTAGGGTTAACAACAAATTTTAAAATGTGTTATTATGACAAATAAGTAACACTTTTTATTAATAAATATATTAAAGTTGGACTAAAAACTCAACCACTCACAAAACTATATCTAAAAGAAAAATATTAAATAAAAATTAGTTTTAAAGACAAAAATAGTTAATTACTATATTAAATAAATTAAATTAAATATTATTTTATAGACTAAAAAATTAATAATATCTAAAATAATTTCTATTAAAATAATTAAATTAGTTTATAAATTGATATATTATTATTAATAACTAATTATATATCAATTTATAAATTATTTTATAATTTTTTATCAATAATAAAAATTACTTTTAGATATTAATAATTTTTTACTTTATAAAATAATTTTTTAATTTAATTAATATAGTATTTAATTATTTTTATTAGTTTGTATATATGATTTTTTTTTAGTGTATAAAGGTTAAAGGGTTTTTGACCATGATGGGGTTATTCTTTTTGGTTTTTTGCAAAAATATGGTCTGTTTAAAAAATAATACAAGTTTAGACAAGTCGTGTCAATTTGGCACGACTTCATATGCACAAATCGTTCCAATTTGACACGACTCTGTCATGTCATATTGAAGTCGTGCCAACTTGGCATGCCTTGTCATACTTGGCACGACTTCTGTCATGTCATACTAAAGTCATGCTAACTTGGCACGACTTCTGCCATGTCATATTGAAATCGTGCCAATTTGGCACAACTTCTGCCACGTCATAATTTTTTATTTTATTTTTTAATTTTATTGTTTATATATTGGGTAGTAAGTTATGTAATGTTAAAAATTAATTTGATATATAATTTTCTAAGAGTGTTAGTTTTAAGGAACAAAAAATTGGATAATCATTTGAGAAGTAATGATTATTAACTGACTTGACCCATGTTGTCACTTATAATAATTACTTCTCAAGCTATTTATTTTGCTAATTCACAACAATAATTCTCTATTTATTTTCCAAATATAATAAATTTTCATTTATCTATTATTTATTTCCAAATTCAATAACAGTTTTCTTCATTTTTTAATTAATCAAGTTATTGTATTACATTACCGTCAAACATGATTCATACATGATTATCCAATTTTTTGTTCCTTAAAACTAACATTCTTATAAAATTATGTATCAAAATAATTTTTAACATTACATAACTTACTACCCAATATAAACAATAAAATAAAATAAAAAATAAAAAAATATGACGTGGCAGAAGTCGTGACAAGTTGGCACGACTTCAGTATGACATGACAGAGTCGTGTTTAATTGAGACGATTTGTGCATATGAAGTCGTGCCGAATTGGCATGACTTGCCTAAATTTGTAATTTTTTTAAAACGGACCCCATTTTGAAAAAAAAAAAAAAAACAAAAAAAGTAACCCGTGATGGTAAAAAAAGCAAGGTTAAAAGTGGATTTAAACCTTTATATGATTATAGTTATGTTATTAGTGCAAAGTATTATAAAAAATTATAATTAATCTTCTTTATAGATTTTTAAATGTTGTATTTGATTATGTATCTCTTTATAACTTAGAATCATCATAATTTAATATTAGAATGATAAAAAAAATAGAATAATATGGTTTTAAATCTCTCAATGACTAAAATGACTATAATGACTATAACACTACAAGAAAATCATGAAATAGAAATTAATTTTAGTGACAAAAAATAATTAGTTGTTATAATAACTAAATTAGAGACCATTTTAGAGATTAAAAAAAAATTGTTTCTAAATTAGTTTCTATTATTGTTAAATGGTTTCTAAATTGGTATCTAATTAGCTGGTAGTTAAAACCTTGTTTGCTAATTAGATACCAATTTAGAAACCATCTAATAATAATATAAACTAATTTAGAAACCAATTTTTATTTTTAGTTTCTAAAATGGTCTCTAATATAGTTACTATTTTTTTTTATAAAGTTTTCGTGTTAGGCATCACTATGCAACTTGACATCTCAGCTAAGCTGACACCTCAAGTAACAACAATCATCTGCCATCACATGAAAAAATATTATTAAAAAAAAA
>Ga0123342_1007738_pt1 | contig 14026 bp, 5 predicted proteins | sample Turbeawhitnodule_FD_89960 | JGI IMG/M metagenome (GOLD analysis project Ga0123342, IMG submission 89960) | Root nodule microbial communities of legume samples collected from Mexico - Turtle bean Mexico white nodule | ecosystem: Host-associated > Plants > Roots > Nodule | place: Mexico: Nepantla...
ATATATATATATATATATATATATATATATATATATATATATATATATATATATATAAAAACAACTCCATAACCAAACCGCAACCATTTTAACTTTTTTACCAAAGAATAATTTTTAAATTATAAAAATTACAGGGGTGCTGAAAGCACCTAGGGAGGTAGGTGCAGAAAAAATAACCTTTTTTTTGCCTCATAGATTTCAACTTCTTGTTCATTACTTTTTTATATTGCACTCCCATGATCACTCCCTACACCCCATAATAAGAGCGAAAGGATTAAAATATCCTCCTTGACTGTTCATTGCCATTGCACTTTACACTTTGATGGTAAACATTTTCGGGAAGCTAGTTTGAGAGGTTTTGTATAAGTTTCAAAATTTTTGTTCAATTTTATTCTAGAAAGCATCTCATATATTTTAAAAAAAAATATTTAAAAAATCATCCCATATCTTCCAAAAAATAATTTGGAAAAAAATATTCTGAAAAATTGTTCCAAAAAGCTTATTCAATTTTTTTTTTCAAAAAGATAGTTTGTAAGTCACCTTTACGAGAGATAAAAATTTGAAAATTATAGGAGTGCAGAAAGTAAAAGCCCATGTTCTTTCTTTATTACCTTAAAGAATTTTCAAATGTAAAAAGTATACAATTTAATTATAATTTCACTGGTAATATTTAGCATAATTCTAATTTTAACCTTCCATATTAAAATAACTTTTATTTTAGTTTTTTAAAATTTAAAAGAATATAATTTTTATCAATAAACACCAAACTTAAAGGATTAAAATAAAATATTTTAATATATCAAATTAGTGTTTAAGGACCAGAATCATATTTTAATAAATGCTAATAATAAAAATAATTTTTAAATTGAAAAATTAATAGGAAAGTCAAAATTTTCAAACCAAAAACATTATTAACCAGGCATATTAAATTCGGACAAATGTTTCAATTCTTTAAATATGAACATAGTGCTCAATTTTAAGGTTATCTCAGGATTTATAGGCTAGAGAAATTCCAATCTCTTCGTTTTTAGGGTTTTCACGAGAATCCACCACAGCTAACCATGGCCATGACAGTCACCATAACAACATTTAGAAACAATGTAACATAAATTAACACTTATACAACACAAACACAAATATACATATAATCTTTAAATTATAAAATACAAGTATGTCTCAATTTTTTTTAACAAAAAGATATTTCTATGATTAGTTCAAAAAAAATTGTTCTTTATTCTTATAATCATAATAAAAATTAATACAATAAATTTGATATTTAAAAAAATTAATATATATTTTTTAAATTATGTTAAAACAATATTAGAATTGTCTGAAATTCAACAAATATTTTTAAAATTTGACACTTTAACAAAATACGTGTGCCACAAGTGTTATACAAGTGACAGTTTTCAATGTGGACACACCATTTAATCGACGTGTCCAAGTCTCAGTTTAGAAACCCAAGATATTAGGTTTAACCTGATCTGTTCAAAAGTTGAACTTAATATTGTAGCCTAATCAAAGACCAAAAAAGATAGATGAGCATGACCTATCCCTAAAGACTGGTAAAAGAAAGAGTATATGAACAATGAAGATTAAAACCAAGTTGAACTAGGAAAGGAAACTATTATTGATTAGATAATCAGAGACCTACATTCTGCATTTAATTCCTAACATACACAGAAGTACAAGAGGGCAGTGGCGGCATTCTACAATCTCACCGCTCATTCAATACCCCTTCTCATAAAGCAGCTAATAATATTATATGGACTCGAGAAAGGAGACAAGCAGAATATACACATCATTGAACTTTAAGAGTCAGGTTGCTCTGATTTCACTGGTGCACCTGATGATGATGCACAACTTCCATTCTGCAGATAGAGGCTGTTTGCAACCATAGAATCACTAACCAAGCCCACATCAACATCATCAAAATTCAGGGGTCCTCTCACCTTCCTGTTGCTAATACATAGAATCAAACACAAATAAATTAATATTCAAGGGTCAAATTTTTGAAAAATTATTTCTTTTCATCTGACATTTTCAAAGTTCAAAATATAACATTAATTACCCTTCTGTCATAAATATTTTATTAGGATCAAGAAAATTCATTGTATTTGTTTTTTTCTACATAAAAACCTTAATAGACAGATGAAAAGGAACAAAATGAGTAAATAATAAGCTTCAAAAGGTAAAGGGATGGAGAAAAGCATACCCATTTAAACGGTTATTGATGGCAGTCAGGTCTTTTGAAGGGCTCTGATAAGCATGAGTGCTCTCCCCAACACATGCATAATAGCTTTTTGAGCTGTGTGATATTAGAGCGTCCATCTGTGTAGATAACAAATGAACATAAGTGTTCCAAGATTTTGTTTTCCAATGAATGGTTTTGTAGAAACGAATTTATTGTGTGCACTAGAGATCTTATCAAATAGCCAATTAAAAAAATAGTCATCTTTGAAAATAGAACAGATTGAACATTACAGTGCTCACTTTGACATCATAATGCTAGATGGTTATTATGCACTAGTAATAATGAGAACAGGGAAACCATCCAGTCCGAAAAAGAAACCCAAACAAATAAATTAGTACCTTGGACGATCGTAATGGAGAGACATAAACATTGTGTGTAGCAGATACTTTTTTTGGAGACATATCGGGAAGGGTAGGGAAAGATGATATTTTAGGAGATCCTGGACATTGAGCTAAATGGCCTGTAAAGAGAAAAAACACACAAGTCAATAAATAGATCACAAGATTGGCACAGTACCGGAAGTCAGGTAAGCCATTGAAAGTAAAATCACAAATAAGCAAGTACCATCATTTTTATTATTAACTTCAGGTATTCGGTCGCTTTTTGTAGTTGCTCCAGAAGGGTCAAGTTCAACCAGCAGTGGCTTTACAGAGGGAATAAATATTTCATTGTAAAAGGTGATGATGTCAACATGCTCCTGTCCTGTTCTCTGTTTTCATTAAGCTCAGTTATGAGGTCATAGTTATCAGAAAAGTTTACATAAGCATTGAATTTTAACCATCGGTTACATACCCCATTTCGGCGTGCTAATGACCAATCAACAAATACACTGCGGAAAACTTGTGGTTTGCAATGTGGCTGCTTTCTGTAGTTGTATACTATCTCTCTAAAAGTTAGGTTTAATTGTGAAATCTGCAAAAGAGAATAGAATGAGAAAAAGGTAATAATAGAAAAACACGTTACACTCCAAATTTTCTAAATGTAAAAAGAAACCTTTGCAACTCCATAGAAACAACACAAGATGATTTGGTCTATATGATGGTTGAAAAAGAGAGATGTCCGTTGATTTAGAATCCGCTGGAAAAGACAGTATACATTCTCCCTTATCTGCTGAGATAATTGTAGTCTTTCAACCATGCCACTAATTCTGACTGCTCCCAACTTAATGATCTAGCAAACATAGGAAATGTACACAGGCTGAAATGCTTAAAATTGATTTAGTGGAGAAAAACAAACATTGAATCTTAAATAAATAGACGAATCAGAACTGCTCCCTCAGCATGAAATAATTCAAATTGAAGTGGTGTAATGTAACAGTTAATTTCAAAAGGCAAAGTAAATTCTCAATATAAAAAAACATCTAGACCATGTTGTCCCTGGAAACACAATGGTCAAAACCTGGAGCTTTGAAGTAACAGATAGAGGTGTTGTCACATTGAATTGAATAAAGAGCTCATCGCAACACATATACACACAGAGTCGCACACTAAGGTGGTTTCCTTAGAATTCACTAAGCTAAAAGGTAAAGATAGTTATCAAATGAAACCTAGTGAACATGGCAAATCAGTGTTATGATCAATACCTTGCCAAAAAAGATGTTGATCCCAGTTTCTGCACACGTTTCCCCTCCACCTGCTGGATTTGGCTTTGTTGGGCTGCATAAAGCACCAAAAGGGAATAGTAAATTGGCTAAAAATAAAAATTAATGAAAATTTACATGAATACCAGAGAACCTGTCATACCTGGAAAATGCAGACTGCAAAGGTGGTGGCGGTAGTTTTGACTTAAGGTTGCTGAAGGGAAGAAGCCGATCTTTCACAGGAGAAGTTAGAGAATTTCTTTCCATCAATACATTTCGCTTGGGTGATCTGATATCCCCATTCTGAGCTGAAATTGATTGACAGATGTTACTCAAGTTGAAAAGTATTTATTTTCACCACGGGCCTTTTGAGTTAAACTTATGTAGTAAGCACAAAGAATTATATGAAAACTCAGAAAACATGACCCAAGGACTTCAAGTTAGAACTAGAAGGAGAGAAGAGAACTATTACTTGGTGAACTTTCAAGCTTAGGCAAGGTAGGCACTGGTGGCAGTCCTCCACAAGAGAAGTTAATTTGCATTGCAATTTCGTCCAATGATGGCATTGGTTCAGCTAACAGACCCAGGCGATTTATCTCAGCAGAAAGGGCAGGTCTGGCAACTGCCAAAGAATTATACATTGAAGAACCCTTTTCCCATACCATGCTCTCCAGAAGTCGTTCTTCCAATGAATTCAGATGTCGCCTCAATTCTCTTGGCAGAGATTCTTCATGTCTAATGAAACTTTCAATCACCTTGCTAAGATCAAAGGCTGTAATTCCAGTCCTCTCAAGTACTGCAGGGAACAACATTGTTACAGTCTTATGAGTTGCCAGGACTAATTCTGCAGAACATGCAAGCATACACCGATGGAACCTCTCATTGGTAAGAAGAGGGGTCAAATTAGTTGCATGAAAAACTTGAGCTTCAGCTCTGCACATTGCCTCCAATACCCTGTAGTATAACTTCAGTGCTTCCAATCTTCGTTGTTCTGCCCATATATTGTCCATGAGGTTTGCACTTTGCAGGCTTCCAGTTACACATAGTTCTCCAAGTGGACTACTAGGAAATGTAGCCTGCAATATAATCTGTGCTCTGCGCACTACATCACTTGTAACATCCCTATCACATGATGTCAGAAATCGTTCCAGCTCTGGAGAGGGCTTCGGTGCAAGTGGAGAAATGACAGTTCGAAGCCACTTTGCTGTAGTCATTGCTGTGCTTACAGGGGTGGCTGCCATCTTTGAGTTCGCACTACCTGGGATGCCATTAGGATGTGACGAGGGAGAGCGGTGAGGTGATAGTGGACTTGTAATGGTCTTAACAGGTGATGCCAGTGAATCAAATTTCCTCTATAGAACACAACAAAAGATGATTTAGGTGTTATCTTATACATGATAGAAACAAAGTTTCCATTGAACATACCTTCACACCACCTGCTGAAATAGAACCTCCAGACAAGCTTCCTGAAGCTAACAGGCTATCATCCTCATTAATGAATAACCTCTCATCCAGTTCACTCTTGGTGCGAATCATGTAATCATAATCTTTTTCTAATAAATTTAAACTAGAAGGTAGAGAAGATTCTTCCATCAGGTCTTTAAAATAGGTCAAACCATCTATAAAGAAAAGGATAAAAAATATCAGTTAGACATCAGTTATTAATGAAAAATAAAGAATAATGACAAAAGGAAAATGAACCTTTATCGATATTTTCTAGGTTTTCAGTTTCGCATTCAGATGCCAAACAGGGCTTCTTCTTCAATATATCTGCTATTACATTATTGGCTTTCTCCATTGTTTTCCTCAACTCATCTTCAGTAGTGTTGCATATGTTGCAAAGTGAAGCAAGGAGGTCCACACCTTTATTATTTTTCTTAACTGAAAGAAGATACGAGGATATTACTGCTAATGTCCTATAGGCTATTGCAATTATTATTTATTTAGATGTTACAATTGTAAATAAAGAAATCAGTCTTTTAGGTCGTCATTACTATTTAATTAGACATTACAATTCTGTAATTACTAGTTAATTTAATAGTTACAATCTCTTCAAGAACTACTGTACATATCTTTAACAGCTAAAATTCTCTATTTTAAAGATCCCACTGCTATTTAATGAGAATGACCCCAGAGGCACAGCTCGGTTTTTCCCAAGCAATATTCCTAATTGTTCCTTATGTGGTTCTTGTGATTTCTGAAAAGATACAAGAGCCTCACCAGAAAATCATATGACATTGTAAGTTAAATTCACAATGCCTCATTTTTCTATCAATAAGAAAAAATTCACTTTTAAGGCCATCAACAAAAAAAACCTACAAGTAAATGGATGTTTGAGAACAGGAAAGATCATACATGCTGTATTTACTGCATGCATGTAAAAGTGAAGCCCCACAGGAAAGATAACAAATTTAAACCAAATGCAGGAAAGCGGTGAGAACAAAGAGGATTACCAAAGCGTGAGGAGTCATGAATGTTGAAATTCCGAAATCGAGTAGGAACATGAATAATTAAGATGGCCTGTAACAGATACAACCAGAAAATGAGAAACTATTTCCTTCATTTCCCTCACAAAAGCAACACTTAAGTTATTAGAACTCATAAAAAATACAAGTGTTCAAGGTTTCAATAATCAAACATATATTTCCTTAAAAAATTGAAGTGTTCAAAGTCTTAATAATTATCTCAACAGAAAGGAGTGCCATGAGAATCTAAGTTACCAAGATTGAAATTAGACCATTGGTGCAAGTCACCAAGTCTTTGAAGCGGCTGAAAGCATGTACACGAAGAGCCAAGAAAAGCAACCATCCAAATCGATGGTATTCAGATGCATGAACAATAACAGATGAGTTCCTTTCAGCATTTGAGTCAGTTGTCACAAAGAACTCTCCAAATACACGTTTATAGTACCTACACCATCGAACATAAGTTTTCATGTCATCTCAGCTCATGTAGGCATGTTGCACTGCACACATGATAATAAAAGCAAACGACTATATACAACTAAAATAGGAATGATCAGCATATATCATTGCAAAGTCTGAGAGATGACTAAATGATACAAACAAAAGAATCTGATTTATTGGATAGTTAAAAATAACAGTAGTATGAAATATTGGAACATAACATAATTATAGTTCCAGATAAGAGCATCTAGACTTTGATAGGTTAACTACAAATTTTCAGTTGCTTCCATATTTCATTAAGTACTATTACCCCTTCAGAATGCATGTACCCCCTTAAGTAGTCTGGCATCCTCTATTATAAACACATTTGTATTTTTTTTTTCTTCACAAAAATAGATTTCATTTATGACATATTGTCAACACATATTACATCTTAGCAAAATACAATAACAGTAAATAACACAATACATAAGGCAATGTAAACTTCACTACCAAAATGAGCAACTGCTACCTTATGAAAGGAACATGAGATGCACACACATGGATTACTAAATAACCATCCATGGAAAAATATGGTTCCTAGAATTGGCACATGTCAGGTTTGCTGAATTATTATACAAAAGGAAATAATACATGGGTTTAGGGTTTCACTAATACCATAAGTTAATGAATAACAACGAGCACCTTAGATATCAATCAAAGAAATGTATGGAAAAGGTGGAGTACTCACTTGCTAAGAATCTTTAAGTGAATAGCATTGGCATGTATCTCCTTTGCCTGGTATAGACATACCAACATAAAAAATGGTTTAATAGAAATCTATTCTAAGGATTAATTAAAAAAGAAAATCACACAAGGGCCCAAACTTTGCGACCATTAGTCTACTTAGTCAATACCTCCAGCTTGTTTTCCCAATCTGTTCCATATAGATTACTCAAAGTTGGACCAGCCTTAACAACAAACTGTGGAAGTTCTTTGAAAAAATCTGCAATGCTGTTTAATAGAAAATAAATGACATAAGTAATATAAAAACGTACAAAGTACAAACTAACATGCTAGTCAAAAGGCCAGTAAAATACTTGAGCTTAGTTGCTCTCAATATACGACACAAGCTAAGCGCAGTGATCACATTCTCTTCCTTCCCAGCCTCCTCATTATTGTGGATCAATTTCTTGACAGAGTATGAAATAAAAGCAAACCAATACCGCTCTGCTTCTTCAGCCTGGAAAAGAATTATACAGCATGATGAATTCAAATAAAATATCATACATCGTTATTTCAAAGAATGATATTAATAATATTCATAAATACCGTTCCATTCCCCATTGATGAAAAATTTGTCAGAAGAATATGTTTGGTTTCTCCTAGCAAATCAATTGCTTCTTTACAGCTTTTCTCTTCCAATGCTAATTCATTCTGTCACAGAAAAGACATCAGTGTAGAATTTAACAGGTAAGGGATCTCAATTTAAATGTTACTTAATGCATATGAAACCATATATGGACATTTCTTCTATTTTGACATTCACTTATTAACCCAATCTCAACTTGATATGGATTCAAGATCCTAACCAACACACACATGTTGGTAAACTATCCAAATTTGTGGAGTATATCAGCCAACTCCAACAATGCAACAGCATTAATTTAGATTAAAAAAAAATGCAAGTGTGGAAATGTTAAAGGTGATAGATATCCTTATGGCTACTCAATACTCCACAATTCTTAAGGATTTCCCAGAGAAAGGAGGGAGTGAGATGCACACAGGTAATACCCAGATGACTATTATATTCTCCACAACTCAGTTGCTACTAGTTGTGAATTCAGCTTCTATTCTGACTATTCAAGTCTACAAATTACTTATGACTGCTAGCAGCTGCAATACTCCACATGCTGCAGAGGGCCTATGCCTCACTATTGACTACTCCCACACTCACGGTCACTGACACATACAAACGCACTTTCTCTAAAAATCAATCATGAATAGGCATTCAACATCACAAGCACATGGGGTCACTCAATGAATATTTAGTGAGAAACTCCATTTAATTTTTGCTTTCATTAGGACACCGTCATTTCACTTATCTCCTAAACGAAAAAGCATTATACATTTCACTGTCCTTTGTCTCACACAGAAATGCAAAAACATTAACAACTAATTTTCCACTGAACAATTAAACATTTTCGGCAGCATCTTCTTGTTCTCAACTAAAAAAAAATACAAACTTAACTTAGAAAGGTACTTAACAAAAATAAAATATCAAATGTTTATACCCATTAACTAAAAAACTTAAAGATCTCGACTTTCTGCATACACACAGCTCCCTCTGAAACCCACACACGACTACAGTGTACAACACACACAACACTAATTTAGCCAAAAAAAAAAACAATCCCCAAAATTAACTTATAGAACGAGCAAAAAAAAAAACAGAACCTTGAGGAACTCTACGAAGCGAGACACAACTTGGTCTGTGGCATTTTCTTGCTTGCCATCTTCCCTCATGTTGGATTCAGCTGGAGGACTCATGCGGGAACCCTAATTGGCTCAGATCACACGCAGAGGGGCTGGATTCCTAGAGTTGGTATGGAGGAATTGCGAAAAAACCAAAGACGAATAGGAATTGAGAAACCCTAAAGAGGATGGACAATATAGATATGGAGAGAGAGAAGTGTTTTTTTTTTCTCTTCTTTTCTTTATGAAACGCAACTTTGTGTTGTTGTGTTGCTTCTTTGTCTGTTTGGTTCTGTTGTTGTTGTGTGAGGTTTTTTTGTTTTTATTTTTATTTTTTTAATAATAATAAATGGATATTGAAATGTTTTTCAATTAAAAATGAAAAAAGTTGTCGCGTTTTGGCGCCACTGGCTGTGCCCTACAGGAAATTTTCCCGCCAAAATGTTGTCTCAAGAGAGTTAGGGTCAATTTGGTAATTTCTCGCATGTATCATAAATAAGGTATTTATTTAATAATGAATTTTAATTTTCATTCTCTCTCTCTTTATCTTTCATTATTCTACCAGTTCCAAAGGAATTTTTTTTTTCTATGTTTTAAATATCTTTCTTTTCTTTTTCAATTGAGTCATCCACTATTGTAACTGTTATTATAAAAAAAAAATATCTTTTACAACATTTATTTACAATTAAAACATGAAAAAAGAAAAAATGGATATACACAAAAATGCCTTTTTTTAGTATTTATAAGCAAAAAAATAAAATATTTCAATAACATTTTAAAAAAATAGTATAGTATAATGTAACCATTAATTTTTATAATATATAATTTTATAATATATAGTATATTATATTATGATAAATATTCATTTTATAAATATATTCATGTATGTTTAAGTTTGTATTCCTAAAGTATGGATTGCATGTAAAAAAGTCAAGTTCACTACTTTCTTTATGGGTATTAGTAGTTTGAATCATGGTAGAATATTTATCAAAGTTTAAAAAAAAATGGAGAAAAATATAAATTAAAAAGACAGAATTTATGTGATATCATAGTGTTTATTTTATTTTTTATAAATTTGATAAGTTTTAAATTTTGCCTTAATTTGTTTTTTCAATGTGTTAATTCTTTCCAACTTAAATCTAATAAATGCTTGTAGAATTCATTCTGAAACTTAAAGCTTATTATTTCCAAATTAATATGATTTACTTCTGAATATTCTAACTTTAAATATAATATATGAATTCAATTTTAAACTTTTAATTATAATTGAATACAAATTATTTCTGTATTAAATTCTCATAAAGTTCAAACAACTATTTCAAAATACTGATTTTAATTATAAATTTCATGAACATTAATGAGAGAGAATTTAAGTCAATGTTTAACAAGTTCACTATTAAATCTCCACCTACAAAGTGCATATCTTTCTGTGAACTCTTAAAATAAAACCATAAATAACTCATCTTTCACAAATTGTCCAGATATAATTCTGCAGGTAATTTTTCAATGGATAATAGTTTTCTTTAAATTTTATAAGTAATTTTACTTTAATTTTTCTATAAAAAATTCTAGAAATATTTTTTCTAAAAGAATATTCGTGCAACTTTAATATTTCTGCAACTTTAAAATTTGTAGAAAAATCAGATTTTTTTTTAAAATTAATAATTTTATTATTTAATTATGAAATATTAATTGTTATAAATTTATTATATATAATACAAACATATTATATGAAAAAAGTTATTATTATATACACACTCTAATATAATATATTTATATAATAAAATAACTTATGTTTAAATTGGTTTAGAGTTCTTATTTTTTTTTTCTCAGTCTGAATTTAAATAAAAAAAAAAACTCCATACAAACAATTCTCCAATAATAGTCTAAAATGTTCAGAATGAAGATACAAACAAAACAACCTAATTACTATAAAAGGTCCATAGTAGAAGACAATAGGAATAGCAATGTTATTTATATAAACAATATTTATACAAGAACAACTATATTTTATAATGCCTATCCATATTAAGATAGTATAAATTTGACTTTAGTTATTAGGAAGAAGAGGAGGAAGAGACTCTATCAAAAGAAGAAGTGAGACTGAATTGAGTGTATTAAGTTTAAACATTTTCCGTAAGAGTGTTTAGAGAGAAAAAGACAAATTTTGTGGAGGTAGAGGATAAAATTGACCATTAATTAGAGATAAGACATTCATAATATATATAAGTGGATATAAACCCCAATTTTATAAAGTTGAGTTAAGCTTAAAATTAATTTTTTAACCTAATATCAGAGTTATTTTAAACCTATCGTATCGGAGTACCATAAATATATAGTCTCACTCACGAGTTGGCAACTTCGGCATGAAGGATGTGTGATAAAGATTCCACATTGACTATAAAATATGACATTTCATAATATATAAGTGGGTGCAAATTTTACTTTATAAGTTAGTTTTATAAAATTGAATTAAAGTTTCACTTCTTAATAAAAGGAAGGAAGAAGAGGAACTCTTCTAAACGGCTATGTTGTTATGAAGCAAGAAAAAAAGAAAAAGATAAATGGTTTCTTGACTGAGATGTTTTTTAGAGATGGATGAAAACTTTAGACATTCTATAAAGCTTGACAATGATCCTAAAATGGTTGTGATGGGAAAAGGCAATGTTCCCTTGAATATTAATGAAATTACACATGCAATCTCAAATGTTTATTATAACAATCTATTATTAATAGGACAACTTCAAAGAAAAAAAAAACTAGCTATTTGAATGGAAATGTAAGTCTATCATTTTGGAAGAGGACTAATTATGGTGACAGAAATGTTGCGAAACAAAATGTTTTTCTTGTTAGCTACTGTGGCAACAAAATATCCTAAATGTAGCTAGAGAATTAATCTCGTATTTAACCCAATAGATTAATAACTTGACACCCCCAAAGCATCTATGCACACACTGCTTAGTAGGAAAACAAGGTCAAAGTTCTATGTCAAAGAAAAAAGCTTGCAAAAAGCATCAAACAAGCTTCAACTTATATATGCAAACATACTTGGACCTATCAAACCAGCTTCAAACAGTAACAAGTAGTTCTACTGTAAAATTTGGATTTACTTCTTAAATGAAAAGTCTATGTTGAAAAAGAAGTTGGTATATGTATTACTTTGTTTGAGAACAGATAGAAGTGATGAATTCACTTCAAACAGATAGAGTAAGTTGCAAATCAAAGGGCTATCAAATGTTTGATCCAATATCGTAGAAAGTCATGCCTACTGTATCCATCTTTTACCTGTGATCTTAATAATTTTCATGCAGTCAGTGTTGCATTTCACCAAACACCTTTAAGACATCATCTTCAACCACTACATGGGGATTGCTGACAACAGAGGTTAACACAAATAACTAAACCCTGACCATTTGATTAAATGATATATGATTACTAAATATTATTTAATATAAAAAAAAACCTGCATAGCTAAAAAAATCACATTAAAAGTTAATATATGAACTAATAAAATAATAGATTTTAACATGCTTTTTCATATACCTCTTAATTTAAGCAATTCACTTATTGAGTGAATAGTACAATAATAACTACTCATTCATAAATGCTGTTGCCGTTTGTGATGTAGGGAAGAATAAAAAGGATCGTTGACTAACTATTGAAGAAGAATTTTTTTGATCAAATATCTGATTATTGCCCTTTTCATGAACCACTGAGTCATTGGCAAAAGCTAGCAGAAGTTGAATCCCTTCATCTTTGTCCTACCATGGCCTTAGAATTTGTCGGTGGTGCTCTTCTCTCTGCTTTTCTTCAGGTTGCATTTCAGAAGCTAGCTTCTCCTCAAATTCTCGATTTCTTTCATGCAACAAAGCTTGATCAAAATCTGCTCAACAACTTGGAAATCAAGCTGCACTCCATCCATTCTCTGGCTGATCATGCAGAGCGAAAGCAGTTCATGGATCCTCATGTCAGAAACTGGCTGCTTAAGGTCAAAGATGTTGTCCTTGATGCAGAGGATCTCTTGGATGATATACAAAAACTCTCCAAAAGACAACTAGATGCTGAATCTGAATCTCAAAGTTGTTCAGGCTGTACTTGCAAGGTACTCAATTTCTTCAAATCTTCTCCTACTACTATTAGTTCCCTTAACAAGGAAATTGAGTGTAGGATGAAACAAATCCTTGACGACTTAGAATTTCTCTCAAACCAAAGGGGTGATCTAGGATTGAAAACAGCTAGCGGTGTTGGATATGGGTTGAGTAATGAACTTCCACAAAAATCCCAAACAACATCTTTGGTTGTTGGAACTGATATTTATGGCAGAGATGATGATAAAGAACTGGTCTTTGACTGGATGACATCTAAAAAAAACAATAGTAACCAGCCATCAATACTCTCTATCGTGGGCATGGGCGGAGTGGGTAAGACCACTCTTGCTCAACATGTATTCAATGACCCAAAGGTGGATGAGGCTAAATTTGTCGTCAAAGCCTGGGTATTTGTTTCAGATGAATTTGATGTTTTCAAGATATCAAGAGCAATTCTTGAGGCTGTTACTAAATCAACTGATGATAGTAGAGATCTAGAGATGGTTCACACAAGATTGAAGGAAGAATTGACAGGGAAGAAATTTCTTCTTGTTTTGGATGACGTTTGGAATGAAAACCAACCTAAATGGGAGGAAGTGCGGAAGCCCCTTGCTTTTGGGGGCCAAGGGAGTAGAATTCTTGTTACCACACGTAGTAAGAAAGTTGCTTCCACCATGCGGTCAGAAGATCACTCCCTAAAGCAATTACAGGAAGATGAGTGTTGGAAGTTGTTTGCTAAACATGC
>Ga0123342_1007739_pt1 | contig 14022 bp, 10 predicted proteins | sample Turbeawhitnodule_FD_89960 | JGI IMG/M metagenome (GOLD analysis project Ga0123342, IMG submission 89960) | Root nodule microbial communities of legume samples collected from Mexico - Turtle bean Mexico white nodule | ecosystem: Host-associated > Plants > Roots > Nodule | place: Mexico: Nepantla...
TTGAAGTTTAAGCATCATCTCAAAGATCCTTCAAACAAACTTTCTTCTTGGAATGCTACTGCCAATTCCAATTGCTGCCAGTGGGATGGTGTTCTCTGCAACAACATTACATCCCACATTGCACAGCTTCACCTCAACACTCCATTTCCTACTTTCGATGATTATGAATTTTACGATAAAGTTTACGAAGAGTATACTACACAAGCATTCGGTGGAGAGATAAATCCTTGTTTGGTTGATTTGAAGCATTTGAATTTCTTGGATTTCAGTTGCAATCTTTTTGGAAGCATTCCAATTCCTTCTTTCATTGCAACAATCACTTCCTTAACTCATCTCAACCTTTCTTATGCTGGATTCACGGAAAACATTCCTCCTCATTTTGAAAATCTCTCAAATTTGCTCTATCTTGACCTGAGCTCCAATGAATTGCTTGGTGGAGGTATGCCAATTCCTTCTTTTCTTGGGAAAATGACCACTTTAATTCACTTGGACCTCTGTCATTCTGGATTCATGGGGAACATTCCTCCTCAGATTGGAAATCTCTCAAATTTGCTCTATCTTGACCTGAGCTCCAATGAATTGTTTGGAGGAGGTATGGCATTTCCTTCTTTTGTTGGGAGAATGACCAGTTTAATTCACTTGGACATCTCTTATTCTGGATTCATGGGCAACATTCCTCCTCAGATTGGGAATCTTTCCAATTTGGCCTATCTAGGCCTGATTTATTTTATCAATGGAACAATTCCCTCTCAAATTGGGAATCTCTCCAATTTGCTCTACCTTAAACTTAGGACTGTTTTTCTGTTTACAGAAAATGTTGATTGGCTATCAAGCCTTTCAAAGCTTGAATACCTTGATTTGGAAGGAGCAAACCTATCTCATTCGACTCTTCCTTCTTTAATGCACTTACATTTGTCAAGATGTACCTCCCCTCACTTTAATCAATTATCCTTTTTTAACTTCTCGTCTCTCCTTACTCTTCATCTTTTTGGTATTTATCATCCTTCTTCAATTGGTTTTGTTCCAAAGTGGGCGTTTGGACAGAAGATTCTTGTTTCTCTTACTTTTCTTTCTAGCAACATCAAAGGTCCAGTTCCTGATGGTCTTCGAAACCTCACACTTCTTGAAAATCTTGACCTGCGTGATAATTCATTGTCATCTTCTACACTTGATTGGTTTTGCAATAGTCTTCCTCATCTCAAGTTTTTGGACCTATCATCCAACATCTTACAGGGAACTATTCCTCATATATTGGGAAATATGACTTCTCTGATTACACTTTCTCTATCAACCAATAACTTGAAGGTCCAATTCCAACTTCTTTGGATTATCTCTGCAACTTAAGGGAGATACATTTCTCATATCTCAATCTCAACCAACATGTTGATGAAATTTTAAATATTCTTACTCTTTGTATCTCCCATGGACTCGTGATACTTGATGTTAAGAGGTCTAAACTTCCAGGTAATCTAGTAGATCATTTTGGAAATTTTGAAAATATTATCAAAATGGATTTTTCTGAAAATAAAATTGGTGGAGAACTTCCAAGATCACTTGGAAAACTTTCATCATTGAGAACTCTTATTTTGTCATCAAATCAGCTTGGTGGAAATCCATTTGAAAGTCTCAGATCACTCTCTAAATTGTCACACCTTGACATTGGTGATAATTTTTTTCAAGGAATTGTCAAGGAAGGTCATCTTGAAAATCTTACCAACTTGAATAGTTTTTATGCATAAAGAAACAATTTAGCTTTAAAAGTGCGTCCCAATTGGCATCCTACTTTTCAGCTTATTGATTTGGATATGAGCTCCTGGAAATTAGGTCCTAACTTGCCATCATGGATTTAGTCACAAAACCGCACCCTTCAGTATATAGTGATGTCTAACACAAGGATTTCAGATTTTATTCCTTCTTGGTTTTGGGTAACATTTTCTCAAGAAAATTTTCTAAACCTCTCTTACAACCATATCCATGGTGAGTTTGGGACTACTTTAACAAATCCAATATCTATCGGTATTGTTGATCTAAGTGAAAATAACTTATGTGGAAAATTGCCCTCTCTTTCAAGTGGTTTAGTTTCTTTAGATCTTTCAAGCAACACATTCTCCAAATCCATGGATGATTTTTTTATGCAAAAATCAAGACGACCAAATGGAATTAGAATTTCTTAATCTTGCATCAAATAATTTGTCAGGAGAAATACCCGACTGTTGGGCCATTTGGCCATATTTAGTGGATGTAAATTTGCAAAGCAACAATTTTGTTGGGAACTTTCCCCAATCCATGGGTTCCTTGACAAAGCTAAAGTCTTTATGCATCCGTAACAACTTGCTCTCAGGAACAATTCCTATGATTTTGAAGAAGACCAATAAATTGATTTTGTTGGATCTTGGCGAAAATAAATTTTCAGGAACAATTCCAGCTTCGGTTGGAGAAAGTCTTTTAGATATGAAGGTTCTTATCCTTCGATCAAATAGATTTTTTGGTCATATTCTTGATAAAATATGTGATATGAGTCTTCTTCAAGAGTTAGACCTTGCCCAAAATAATTTGACTGGAAACATACCTACTTGTTTTAATAACTTGAAGGCCATGACAGAGATGAACAAATTCGTGGGTTCTCTTATCATTTGTTCAGTTTTAAACTATACAAAAATATATTTGGACTATAGTATAGTTGGCGTTCTTCTTTGGCTGAAAGGAAGACGAGACGAGTACAAAAACTTTCTCGGATTGGTAACAAGCATTGATTTGTCCAATAACAATCTAATAGGAGAAATACCAAGGGAAATCACATATTTAAATGAATTGAGATTTTTGAACTTGTCCCACAACCAACTAAGTGGTCATATTCCAAGAAACATTGGTAATATGGGATCATTATTGTCCATCGATTTCTCAAGGAATCAACTTTCTGGTAAAATCCCTTCAACCATTTCGATTTTGAGCTTTTTGAGTATGCTGGACTTGTCTTATAACCATTTGAAGGGAAAAATCCCGATAGGAAATCAATTGCAAACATTTGATGCCTCAAACTTTATCGACAACAATCTTTGCAGACTACCACTACCCATCAGTTGTAGCTCCAATATGAAAATTACTAATTTTGATCTCAATGACAAAGGGGGTAATAAACATGAAGTGAATTGGTTTTTTGTGAGTATGACATTTGGATTTGTCGTGGGATTTTGGATAGTAGTCGGTCCTTTGTTCATTTGTAGATCATGGCATTATGCATATTTTCATTTCCTTGATCATTTGTGGTTCAAACTTCAATCTATTCTCTGATGCAATATCATTGTGTAATCTTGTTGTAAAAGAAAATTGTCATGCGACTTGAAAGTTAATTTATTTTACAATGTATTTGTTGGTTGATCATATTTTAGGGTCATTTATGTATTATTATTTTTTCAAATTTGAGAGTGTAATGTAAATTTTGTTAATGGATTGCTAAAGAATCACATGTTGAACTTGTTATAGATAAAATCTTGTTAATTTTGTCACAAAAGTAAGAACAAATTGTAATCTTCTATTACAAAAATTGGACAATTTGGATTTCATTTTCAATACATGGAACTCTTGTTGAAAAGACTTAAAACCATATATTTAGTCAAAGGCTTAGGTTAATATTCTATATGTGGTGATAATGATTAGAATAACTTAAAATATTTTATTGGATTAACATTGTATTGCTTTAGGTTGATAAGTTTTTAGACCATTTCTTTCTTCTGTGATTTTTTTATAAAGATGTAAAAGCAATAAGTTGTAACATTATGCTGAAAAATATTAGATCACATGGATTAAAATTTAAATAATTTATACTTTTGATTAAAAGTTTCTCATTTGAAGTTGCATATTTAGTTAGTTACTTAGCTTAATTAGCTTAATATTATGTTTCAATATTTAGGAATGAGTTCTATATAATGGGAACGAGTTGTATTGTGGGCATTGTTAACAATGGATCTATACACCCAAGTGTATATGTTCATAACTTTAAAATTCTCTCATTAGTTATGGTGTGACCAACATATTAAATTATTATTAATATATTGATTTTATAAGATGATTATATATAAAATTGTATAAACATAATTTTTTTAATAATACTATAAGTAATTAATTACTCTAATAGCCTACTCTTTCCAGTCTCGGAAGCATAAGGCAAAAAATATTAAGATCAAAATAGGTAAATTTCAATATTATTATTGCATCATCAACATTTTTATTAAACCTATTTTCTTGTTCATCTTTTATCTACTTCTAAACCATTAATGCAACTAGGAGTTGAAAATGAAAATGGTGTTAGAAATTGTAATTCAAATAAGTTGGTTAGACAATTTAGTATCTTAGTTAATTAATACTATATAAGGTATCTTTTATTAAGAGGACAAGGATGTACATTTGAAAATAATATAAAATGTTAACTTTCTATAATTTCTTTCTTCTTAATTGTGTTTGTGATTTCTAACCAATTAGTATCAAGATCAAGGTCCATCCATCGACCTATTGAGGTGTGTTCTTTAATTGAAGAACCTAAATCTTCAAATGAGGAGAATTTTGATGGAAAGAATTTTAATGGTTGGAGGGTAAAGATGACTACCTTATTTCATTTTCAAGATGTATAAGAAATTGTGTAGTTAAGATTTCAGGAATTACAATGCTATGCTACTAAAAAAAAGACAAAAAAAACAATTATCAATAAATATTATATTAAATAGGAGTAATAGGGTATTTCAACCCATTTACAAAAATACCTATAAGTGTACATAAAACATATAAAAAAAACAATTCCTACTCACAACCCCTTAATGTGTGGTGATCATTATCTACTCATTCCTTACCAAACTACTGTCATCTTATCCAAAAATCATAACAAAACATTTCCAACCTATCACCAATAAAATTCAAGAGATAATTTGCAATAAAACAAAAAGGAGTCCCAACACAAAATATAGTTTTTGCAGACTATATAATTCCAAGTTATCTGCAAAGAAATCTAAAAAAGAACATGTCTTCCCACACCGCCTTTTGAGGATCCAAAAATTAGAAAATAGAAGGAAAGATTTGTTGATGAAAGATTGCATAGAAACTCCAAGTTAGCATACCAAACTTGTTTTCCTGCACACTGACAGTAACCAGGCAAGTAAAAAGATGGTACTTTACCTTTAGTGTTAGATATTCTTGCAGGTAAAATAGGTTTGTAATTCATTATTGCACACACTTTTTATTTTTTAATGCTCCTTTAGTCGTAGAATTCATTCGGCTTCAAGACTTGCATTGCCATATAATTATCAAATTTTAGGCTTAAAATTTCACTATCACTACATATATGTGTTATTTTTATGTACATGATAGGAAAAATTTTAGACATACACACCAATTAGCATAAGAAAAATTAACTTTTTTTTATTGAGATTTGTAATCCTAAATTAAGAAAACTTACATAATTCACTTGAAGTCCATGAACAAAGAATCAATGAGAGAACGCACAAAAGTGAGCATTACAAGTCTAAAATAATTTCATAAATAAAGGGAGTTGCAATAAGAAAAGGAAATAAAAATAGAAAGGAAAAAGATTGAATGAATCTGCCAAAAAAAAGATTGAATTGCTCAAGATCTAAGTAATCTGGCCAACAATAAAAATTGGGGTCAATCAAAACTGAAAAAAGTTTAACTAGAAGAAGATCCAATGTTATCACTGAATAAGTTGAAACATTTTGCATGAATGCTAAAGTTGAAAAGAAGGAAAAGGGAAATCCAAGGATGAGACAAACATAGCTTATGATGATTGATCAAACTAAGAATCAAACCCAATACCATTGAAGGAAAGTGATGTATATGATATGTGAAGTTCAATTGCTCTGCTCAGAGACAAAGTGACAATTTATTGAAAATTATAACCAGTGATAATAGTGATGAATATGTTTATGATGAATTCAATAGTTACTATGAAAGATAAGGTATCCATTAACCTCCTTATACACCAAAACATAATGGTAACGCAAAAAAGAAAAAGAGGACCATGATGAATATGGCGAGATGACTATTTTACGACAAGTGTACTGTAACAATTTTTTCTTAAGGATGGATATTGAACCCACAAGAAACAGTTAAATTCTCTAGTATAATATTCATTAAATATAAGACAAAAAAATAGTTAGTTGTTATATTGACTAAATTATATACTATTTTATAGACTAAAAAATTGATTGATATCTAAATTAGTTTTTATTATTGATAAATAGTTTCTAAATTGATTTCTAATTAGCTACCAAGATTTTAACTTCCAAATTTAGAATCTAAATAATTGGTAGTATCTAATTTAAAACCTTGATAGCAAATTAGATATCAATTTAGAAAATATTTATCAATAATAAAAACTAATTTAGATATCAATAATTTTTTTAGTATCTAATTTAGTGAGTATAGCAATTAATTATTTTTTGTATTTAAAATTGATATTTATTTAATGATTTTCTAGTTGTGTATTTGATTTATTTTTAAATATGATAGCGTTAAGTGGATGTTAAAGCTAAAGAATGTGCATGTTAAACTTATTATAGATAAATTCTAGATAACTTTGTAACTAAAGTAAGATTAAAAAATTGTAATCTGTTTAGAAAAACTATTGGGTATGAATTTAATTTGAACCAAAGAGAACTCTTGTTGAAAAGACTTGAAGCTGCATATTTCGTCAGTTGCTTGGCTTTTAGATACACAGAGACATTTATAGATGGTACAGAATACTACTTTCTTTCTATGTGGCGATCACTTTGTGAACATTTAGAGCAAGATAAAATGAGATTGTTATAATGAGAAAAACAAGCACAAGGCCCAAGAAACAACCCATTGGATGAAAGACTTTATATTGGGTTGAACCCATGTTTTTACTACTCTACCTTTTTATCTTAGTATGTTGTTCCAGTTTCATCTGTTACTTTATTTTAAAGAATTGTATGGCCCATGGCCCTAAAACCCTTATATAGGGTCTTACCATTATGAATGAGAGCAGAGAAGTTTTTTGTGACAACCCTAGTTTTAGTTTAGCAGTAACAAGGTCAATCATTGGTGCTTTCATTGTTATGGCTCCCAAATTATCATCAAAGGACATGGAAGAGGTCATCCACTCAATCCAGGCTCAGCTCACCCTCATTCAAACCCAATTAGAAGATACTTCTACCAAACAGTCTACCCTAGAGGCAAAGAATGACAACCTCCACTCCCATGTCACATCACTACTGGATCAGGTCACCCTCCTCTCGCACCCTAAAAATCCAAATCCCCCGCCTCATCATCAAACCAGTCCTCGTTCATCGCAATCTCACTCCCACCAGCAACAAAACCCTTATCCACAACCTCCAACACTTACCTTACCCTTTTTTGACTGAACCAACCCTTTGGACTGGCTGTTTCAGGTAGATCAATATTTTTCATTCTATCAAATTTCCCTGGACCAGCGTTTGCCCATGGTGGGATTCCACATGCAGGGAGATGCTCTCTCCTGGTTTAAATGGCTGCACAACAATAACCTCCTCACAGATTGGCACTCATTCACAAGGGCCTTGGAGCTCTGTTTTGGCCCATCAACATATATCAATCATCAAGTTGAGTTATTCAAACTCCAACAAACCTCCATAGTCACAAAATACCAAGGCAGGTTTGAACGTTTATGCAACTGTGTGGTGGGTCTCACTCCCGATACTATACTTAATTGCTTCATTTCTGGTTTGAGTATTGACGTTCGTAGAGAGCTCACTATATTAAACCCTTACTCTATAGCCCAAGCCATAGGATTAGCCAAGCTTATTGAAGACAAACTGAGAGATTCCAAACCTAAACAACACCGTTTTACCCCACCACCATACCACACCACCACTAATCCTTCGGTCACAAACACTAGACCTACCTTTACCCCAACATTAGCTCAAATACCCATAAAACGTTTCTCATCTTCCCAAATGCAAGAACGGTGTGCCCTAGGTTTATGTTACAATTGTGATGAAAAGTTCTTTCCTGGCCATAAGTGTACTACATCTCGTTTTTTACTTCTCTTGGATGATCCTGATACATTAAATGAAACCACCGAGCATTTCGTTCCATCCTCCGAATACACTACCCCCCTCCATTTTCACATCTCCCCACTGTTGAAGATGGTTGTTGCCTCTTCAAGACATGTTAGATGAAGACATTTATGTACAATTCATGTATATTTCCTTTTGCTTTAACAATGTCTTAGGTTGTGTTTAGAGGTTGTTTAAGAGTAGGCTTTTTGCTGAGTAACTCACCTCCTAACCCCTGACCTTGTGATAAGAGCAAGCACAAAATTTCTTAAATTGTTTTTCACATGTTTTACAAAAAACACGTTTACTACATAAAAATAAATATGTTCTTTTCTAAATAAACAGATTCTTTTTTAAACTGATGCTTTGGCTAAGTCTTGTGAAAATTAGATTTTGTGCATCAAACATTTTGACTAAGTCTTCTATCTTTCAAAACGATTGAGTTTTAATAGTTAAGCTTTTTCTGTTATCGTTTTGAAAAATAAATTTGTTCATCTGTAAATGAATAGATTCTTTTTGACTCTGGTACCATGTCTATCTTAAACGGTTTTAGTTTTGTCCCTGCACCAGAATGGTTGACTAAGTCTCCTTCACATAACAAATTCTCTAACTGCTTTTTGAAAATAAATCTGTTCATTTTATTTTCAATCTGTTCTTTTTATAACAACTTTAACTGTTTTTCAAAAATCTGTTATAAGTTGGTTTTCTATAAAAAGAAAACTTGTTTCTGAGTTTTAACATCGATCATACAATTGAGAAAACAAGTTTTGCATTAGAGAATTAAGGATTTACAAAGAATTAGCATTTGTTTGTGAAAGATTTCGAAAATCAAAAGTGTGATGGTTCTTGTTTGGTTCCAAAGCTTGGTGAGAGGTGCTGCTACTGTTCAAACAATCTGTTCTACTAGTTTAAGACAGATTTCTGCATCCTCTATCAGGTGTATTCGTTTCACATTTCATTTCTTGTAAAAGTGTGGTTGTAAACTCTTCTTGATAGGATTTCTTGAAGGGTGTGTGTGCTGAAATAGTGTTTTTCAGCAAGTGTACCATGGTTCTTGTAGGGTTCAAGAACAGTGGTGTTTGTGTTTGTTCAAATTATGATTTAGTGAATTTCACCTTGGATTAGGTGAAGACTGGATGTAGCTCATTGGAGTGAACCAGTATAATTGCCTTGTGTTCATTCTCCCTTAATCTCTGCACTTGAATTATTGCATATTTGTTAAACTGTCAAGAAATAAATCTGTTCAATTAATAATAAATCTGTTCTTTCTGGGCTTGTTTCATATTGTTCTTAATTTCTGGAAAAACTGCTTGATTCTGAAAAGAACATATATAATCTGTTAAAAGCCACTTAAACATATTTATTGTGATAGGTTACTTAATTAATTGTCAAGCTATCAATTGAACCTTAATCACTTGCTTAAAATTGAAGGTTGTTGTTTTATGATTCACTAGTTTTCTTTCAAATATCAGGGTGTGTGTGACTTGCAAATTAATCTGCATAATTTTGAGATTAACTTGGCTGATATAAACTTGAACTTTGACACTATTAAACCCAACACCCACAAGCCATTTCAGGCACCATTACCCCCAAAAACCGTCAAATTCACAGGTTTAATCCACAACCTCCCAGTCACCGTTCTTATTGATTCAGGCAGTTCACACAACATCCTTCAACCATATATCGCCCACCATTTACACTTAGCCATATCTCCTAGCCCACCACTATCTGTTATGGTGGGTAATGAGGCTTTCATCCAGTGCCAAGGACTTTGCCCATCAGTAGATATCTCACTCCAACACTCCACCTTTACTATCCCTTTTTACCTTCTTCCCATTGAAGGTGTGGATGTTGTCCTTGGCGTAAATTGGTTAAGTACACTGGGTTCCATCCAAAAGGATTTCTCAATTCCCAGCATAGCCTTCACACACAACAATCAACAAATTACCCTCCAAGCCACCACCTCACCCACCCCATCAGTTACCACTTACCACCAATTTTGCCACTATCTATCTAATAACTTTATTGCATCCCTTCACCTTTTATCGGTGGAAAACCAGCCCAGCTCACCCACTGACACAGCCATTGCTCATCCCTCCTCACCGTTAGACAATCTACCCTCACCTATTCAATCCCTACTTCAGAAATATCACAGTATCTTTCACAAACCTCACGGGCTACCCCCACAAAGGTCACACGACCACCATATACCGTTGTTACCTTGACCACATAATTTCAGCTCAAGGGGTCCAACCAGACCCACAAAAGATCAACGTCATACACAATTGGCCTCAGCCAAGATCTCTCACGGCATTAAGGGGTTTCCTCGGCCTCACCAGATTTTACAGAACATTTATAAAGCATTACACCACATTTACCGCTCCTCTCACCGACTTATTACAAAACCACAAATTTACATGGACGGAACCTGCGCAACAAGCTTTTGAAGAATTGAAGCTACAGGTGACACAAATACCTACCCTACACCTTCCCAACTTCAAGCTTCCCTTTGTGGTAGAAAGGGATGCATCCGTAGTAGCCGTAGGAGTTGTCCTGAGTCAAACTGGCCATCCACTCGCCTTCTTCAGCAAAAAGATGAACCCCAAGTTACAGGCTTCCTCCGTATATGTCCGAGAGATGTATGCCATCACAGAGTCAGTAAAAAAATGGCGTCAGTATCTCATGGGACAACATTTCACAATAATCACAGATCAGAAAAGCCTCAACACCCTTCTAGCCCAAACCATACAAACCCCATAACAACAAAAATGGACAGCTAAATTACAGGAATATGATTTCCAAATAGTTTACCGACCTGGAAAGGACAATGCGGTGGCTGACGCTCTTTCAAGAATGGATTAGGAGCCTACGCACATTTTGTTGGCAGTTTCGTCTCCAATACCTCAGTTGATCCAATAACTCCAAATCTTTTATGCCACTGCAGAAGTAAAAGAGGTGATCCACGCGTGCACAAAAAATAAACAACACCCTAGCCTTTTCTCTACCGGCCACGGGTTACTCTTCTTCCGCCACCAAATTTTTGTGCTAGCATTAAAGGAATTTCACAAGCGCATCATGTCTGAATTTCAAGCTTCCCCTTATGGCGGCCATTCCAGTATTAAACCGACCCTCAAGCGTATAGCCGCCTCCTTCTACTGGCCGAAATGGTCCAGGGACATCCATAGCTTCGTCCAACAATGGCTCAGTGTGCCAGAAAAACAAATACATGCCAACAAAAATTCAAGGTCTTCTTCAACCATTACCAATTCCAGAACAAGTTTGGGAAGATATATCTATTGATTTTATTACTCACCTTCCAATGTCCACTGGCCATTCTGTCATTTGGGTAATCTGCGACAGATTGACGAAATATGCCCACTTCCTAGCTCTGACCACATACTTCACCGCCCAACAGCTAGCCAAACGCTTTTAAGTGGAAATATGTCGACTCCATGGTCTACCCAAAACCATCGTATCTGACCGTGACCCTTAGTTTGTCAGTACCTTCTGGCAACACCTGTTCAAGGCACAAGGAACCACGTTAAAATTCAGTTTGTCATACCACCCACAAACTGACGGCCAAACGGAAGTATTGAACAAGGGGTTAGAAGCATACCTCAGGTGTTTTGTGGGAAATCAACCGCACAAATGGTATCAATTCATTCACTTAGCAGAGCTGTGGCACAACACCACTTACCATTCGGCTATAGGCACCTCACCTTTCCATGCTCTCTATGGCCGACAACCACCCACCGCAGTAGATTTCGTGCACACCCCACAAGACGGTGTAACCATCCCGGGTTCTTTGGCAGATCACGTCGTCGTCCTCCAGGAGCTAAGAGAACACTTGTGTCGTACAAGGCAACGAATGTGTGACCAAGCGAACCAACACCGCACAGATCGAAGTTTTGAACCAGGCAATTGGGTGTGGGTTCGCCTCCAACCCTACTGCCAATGAACACTGGAACGACGCACACACCAGAGGTTGGGTCTGCGTTTTTCATGTCCATACAAGGTACTACGCCGCATCGGAGCAGTCGCGTACGAGTTGCAACTGCCAGCGACCGCCCGCGTCCACCCTGTTTCTCACGTGTCACTGCTAAGACTTTTCAAAGGAAACCCTGAAGAAGCTCTTTCAGTTCCTACCAATCCCACAAATTACTGCCAAACTACACTTAACTCACATTCAAATTCCAGTCAGAACCTCATGAACGCACCGCCTAAAGAATCCACTAACGAAGAGACACGTGTCCCACTTACGAATGTTGTGGAGCCTCAGGACCTCGAGCCCATCACGCACGTGACCACTCTACCTTTTACTTCCACAAGCAATAATCATCTGCACACGCCTCATGGCTCAACCAGCAGCAGCACACCACGTGTAAATGACCGTTCAGCAGCCCCAACATCCATCCACAAATCCTAGCGCATCTGCGACGCCTACGCATCAACCCGGTACCCAAGCCCAATTGAGTCACGCCCAGTCCAACTTAATTCACGCACCATCGGCGCCTGCAGCAAACCCTAGCGCGCCCACAACGCCTCCCTCTAAGGCCCAATATCAGTTTGCACCCCCCTCTAAATCCCCTATCTCACACCCCCCGCTCAACACGAAAGACATCCAGACCAACACCCCCATTGGCCCAACGGACCTCAAGACTGCACTTTGAGGACAAAGTGCTTCCTGAAACAAACAGTAATGTTAGAATGAGAAAAACAAGCACAAGGCCCAAGAAACAATCTCATTGGATGAAAGACTTTATATTGGGTTGAGCCCATGTTTTTACTACTCTGCCTTTTTATTTTAGTATGTTTTTCCAGTTTCATCTGTTACTTTATTTTAAAGAATTGTATGGCCCATGGCCCTAAAACCCTTATATAGGGTCTTACCATTATGAATGAGAGCAGAGGAGTTTTTTTTTTACAACTCTAGTTTTAGTTTAGCCGTAGCAAGGTCCATCAGAGACTCTGGTATAAAGAGAAACGAAGAAGTTAGAAAAAAAGGAAAAAATAGAAGAGCACAAGGGACAAACAAATATTACTAGGTAAAATAGAAAAAACGAAAACACAATAGACAGTGTCTTTTGATTTCGTTTGAGTCTTTATAAAACTTTAATCTCTATTTTCTTTAATGTCCTTGTTCACTTTTGAGAAAAATGTCAATTGTGTTTCAACTTGTTATAATTTGACTATTTGTTCCTTGTTGGTATTGTAGTTTTAGCCGCTTGTTCCAGTGTTGTCTATGCCCTAGATGATATTCTGGAAATAATTGGAATGTTTTTCTTCTCCTATTGATAGTTTTGGATCTTATATGATAATCTGTGAATGGTTTACATTTTAATAATAGTTGCATTACGGAAAGTTGGTTTGTTGCAATTGTACAGAAAATTAGTAGCAGTGAGGCCAAAATAATTATTGACAAATGACAACAATGCTCGAATCAAGGATCTGTTCTTTAGAGTCACTCATTAAACATGCATAATTGTTTCACATGTACTGCTAGTTTGAGTTTTCAGAGTTTCATGTGAACGTTTTGCATAAAAAAAGACTAAGTGGAATGGTGCAACGACTTCTATTTCAACATGATCCCAAACTATTCAAGCAATTTGGTTTCAAGAAGGGAATTTGATTTAGTAAATGGGTTCCCAAGCTACTTCAATAAGCACATGCTGTAGGTGAGTGGAAAAATACAATAAGAAAGGAATTGTGTCAAAGTTTGCCTTCCACAAGGAAACTGATGTGCATTTTAAAGAAAGTGGAAACTGCTTCCTACTTTTAAGGGACATTTTCTTTGATAAGCTTTTAACACCTGTGAGCCATTTGAAGGTAAGAAAATGGTGAAAAATATTCTCTTATCTTTATCAAATTAAATATGAACTAGATTAACCAATTTTTGTATGCTCGGTTTCACACTAGTTAAAAACACATACTTTTCTGTCAATTGATTTATGAATTAAAA